>OBJA01000602.1_pt1 | contig 29758 bp, 21 predicted proteins | sample 1519751 | NCBI WGS metagenome assembly OBJA01 (sample SAMEA3881238, study PRJEB22517) | soil metagenome | biome: lake sediment; feature: soda lake sediment; material: sediment, water from around vicinity | place: India | collected 2013-12-23 | depth 3 m
GTTCCGGCATAATCTCCATGCAACGCAAATTTACAAATAATCCCACATCTCCGTTCAGGCGCCATGGGCCCAGATATCCGGTATAATAGCGGCGGTCATGTTTTTCAGCTTTTGAAATATATTGTGCTGCCTTTGCCTTTGGATAACCACAAACGGCTGGGGTGGGGTGCAGTTCAGCAATGAAATCACCAAGGTTTGTGGCAAGCTTTTTTGAATCGAAACGGAAGACAGTGCTCAGGTGGGCCACCTTGCCACTGACCATGGTTTCGGGGCCATGGGTCGTATACGGATGGACATTAAACCTGTACAGTACATCGAGCAGGTAACGTGACACGAAAGCCTGTTCTTCGATTTCCTTTGTATGCCAGCTGTAATCATCATCGGAGCGGCGCGACTGGGTGCCTGCAAGGGATACTGTTTCCAGCTTTTTGCCATCTGATTTAAGCAGTATCTCCGGGGTAGCTCCCATCCATAGTCCTGCATGGGGCAGGTTCGCGATATAAACAAAGGCATTTGGAGTTTGCTGAAGAAGCTGTACATAAACCTCACCCGGTGATTCACCTTGTTTTTGAAAGGGTATCAGTCGTGAGATGATGACCTTGGCCAGTTTTGTCTTTTTGATTACCTGAACTGTATCTTCCAGATCCTTCAGGTATGATTCGCGTGTGATAATGAACCGTCCGGCAGGTTGACCGGAACCTGCAGTTTTCTGTTCAACAGGATTGCACTCCAGTTCAAGCACCTGCTTCAGCCCTTTCCTGTAAATTCCGGGCCTCAGCAGCACAAGAGGAGTTTCTGTGCTTACCTGGTAGGGGGCGAACACAAAGCCTTCCTGTCCGTTCAGCTTATTGAACTGTGCAGAATAGAGAACTTCTTCTTTTGCAGAAATGAGGATTTCGGGTGTATTGCTCCCCGGCATGGACCAAATGGCAAAAGAACAGTTTTTTTTCAGCAGCGTGTTGATGAACAATGCAAATCTCGCGGTTTCACTCATTCCTTTTTACTATCATGTTGGTTACACGAATTGTCGAAAGAAGTTTGCCTTCTTCATTCCTGACATCAACATTCCAGACATGGGTCTTGTTTCCACGGTGAATGATTTTTGCTTCACCAGTTGCTTTTCCCTTTGCAAGGATTCCGGTATGGTTTCCCGAAACCTGGGTCCCCAGCACATCAAAGTTCTTCATATCGACAAGCAGCATACTTCCCAGTCCTGCAATCGTTTCAGCAAGCACTAAATTTGCCCCTCCGTGAAGGATGCCACCGGGACGGCAGTTTTTCTCTGACAGGACAAGGAATCCTTCAACAAATCCTTCGGATATCGCTGAGATTTCTATTCCGATGTTACCGACCAGGCTGTTCCTGACAGCCTCATTAATCATGGCCACCGGTGTATTCAGACTCAATAAGGTAAAATCAATCATTGTTCATTAATTATGAACTCAAAATTAAGATTTAGTTTTTACTGAGCCAAGGTAAACCTGAAACTTACACCAAAGTTGGTATTTGATGTTTTAAATGACAACTGGGTAAAAGGATCATTTAGAATCTTGTCGAAGAACAACCTGAGCTGGAACCTGTCGCTGAGCATGTAGTCGGCTGTGGTTTTAATTGTGAATGAGCTCTGGCCGGCAGTAACCTGATCATCATTTTCAACTATTTTTCGCAGAACCGTTTTGTTCTTACGGTAGGAAAGGTCAGCTCTCAGGTTCAAATCATTTGAATATGCCTGTTGCGAATTCTTGGTTTTAATGATCAAATCCATTTGCTTAAACCTGTATCCTGCACCAACTGTATATTCATCACTGAGGATTTCTGTCAGCTGGTTGTTGGCGAAAGCCAGGGTCAGGTTTCTCGATTTCTTGATTTCCCCGCGTGTGGAGAAATCACCCTGCCAGTTCACATCCACATTGATAAGCGGGCTGAAGGATTCCATGATGTTCACCGAGTTGAAATCGTACTGCGTTACAAAATTGTTTGCCGCATCACGCACATAGCTAAAGCCGTCTTCCATTTCGCGGTAGTTCAGGTTTGTGATGAACGAACCCACATTATAGCTTGAGCGGTAGGCATGGGTGAATGTAAGAGAACGCACAATTTTATTCAGGCCCGGTATTTTAGAAGCCATTCCTTCATATTGTATCCGCCAGTTGGGCCTGATTGCCTTAATCGATGGGAACAGCCCCAGTCCTATGGTATGCGGGTCCTTGTTCTGGTAAGCGGCCAGGAATGCCGGGACTAGTACTTCCACCGAGTTGGGGCCGTACCCGTCGGGGAACCCTGCATGCTGCTGGTGAGGGGCATTGGGGTTATAGCCGTAGCCGTTATTCGGGTCACGGCGGGCTGCAAGTCTTCGGGCGATAACCTGCCTGTAATCCTTAAATTTCGAGAAAGCTTCCGAATGGTGCACATCTCCCTTGCCCATAGCAAAAAAGGCAGTTCCCCACGTAAGGGTTGAAATGCTGAAGTTGCCTGTTTCTGTAAAACTGTTGGCATTGAATATTCCGGATGACGGGTTGTAGTTGTAGAATTCGCTGACATTTTTCGAGAAAGCCCGTTCTGCTGTTACGTCAATCCGCAAATCGGGAAGTGGCTCTATCAGTGTGCGGAAATTTATTCTTTCGCTTTTTGTGAAGAGGTATGGCATATTCAGGGTTGAATCGGTAGTAACCCATCCCTTGCGGGCTGCCATGCGGGCAAAGTTATAATCCTGCCAACCGGCAAGGAAGGGGAACCCGGGGGCCATACTTCCGGCCATGTCACGGTTGAACATATTTGCCTCGGGGTAATAGGCTCCTGTACCAAAAATACGTGGTTCGGGCAGATAGCCTGGCAATACTGTTCCTCCGGTCATGTTATAGGTGACCGAAATTGTTCTTACACCAAGCAGCATGCGTGCTGTAAGGTCAACCACATCCTTGAAGAGCGACTGGTCGCCTGGTATGCCCGATACGGTGATTCTCGCCTGACCGGTTTCGGCCACAGGTGTAAATTCAACCGTATTGGCATCAACAATTGTAGTTCTTCCCCTGATGGCCTCACCGTTGGCACCGGTTGCCACCACCCTTACTTTCCTCGTATTCAGCTTGTGGGTGATTGTTTGTGGCTGCTCGGGTGAAACGTTGAAGTTGCCCGAAAATGTTTGCTCTGTAGGTTTCTGAGTCTGTTGCTGCTGCTGTGCCTGGCCTCTTGCGGGAGTGTTTTGCCTGTTCATGCTGTAACGGCTGCTGGCTGTCCTCCTGAATTTCTGATCAAGTCGCTGGAAGTAGGGCACCTTGTTGTAAAGGCTCTGCAGGTTGGCATTTCCGGTAAGCTGGATATTCCGTGAATTTTGAATCCTGTTCCCCAATCTGATTGTATCGGCAGTAATCGGGCCTGCCAGCCAGTCGTATGTACCCTGGTACCGTGCTGTTGACGACAGGAAGTTAAGCATGTTGATCCTGTTGATGGGTACGATATATGACACGTTGACATTGTGGCTGTATAGCGTTGGGCGCCCCAGGTTCCAGAGGTTTGTCAGGATAGAGTCCCTGCGCATCTGGTAGTCATCCATATCACGGTTGATTCGTCCTTCAGGTTCATCGATCCTTGAGGTTCCCCTTGAGGAGAAGTCGAATTTTAGGGAACGGGTCAGGTCATAGCGCAAATCAAAATACCGGCTCCAGAGGAAATCTTTTTCGTAGGTTGCCGGAATCATAAAATCAGGGTTTGTAATATTCCTGGCCTGTATCTCATGGTAACGCCTCGAAAGGTCGGTTCGGTATGAGACCTGTGTTGGCAGGGGGTAAAAATTAAAGTCACCAATCAGCTTCAGCGGCCCCTTTTGCAGCAGTTTTATCTTGTTGAAAGGTTCAATGATTTCGGGACGGGCGCTGTAGTTGTATGAAAACATTCCGCGATAGGTTTTATCGAGATTAAATTCAGTATTCACATTGCGCCTGAAAATTTCATTGTAGGAATAAGAGACGGCAAAGTTTTCAGGATGCCATATCCTTGGCTTTGCCTGCTCGCGCTGTGGCTCCACCCTCACATTTGTGAAGTTGAGGCTTTTTCTTGTCACGAGGTCCTGGGCCATGTGTTTAATCGAATCGCGTATCTGCTGCGATTCGGCCCTTTCCAGAGATTTGTCCATTTCTATATCAGGCTCCAGCGGATTGTACTGGGGAGTCCTGACACTGCGGGAGTATCCATAAAACATTGGCAGGCGTACACCTGCTTTTTCAGGGAAGAATCGTCCCAGATCGACCGAAGTGGCCACATCAATTTCGTTGAGATCTTCAAGTGCGCGGCTGTTGATGTTCTGGCTGATGCTTCCGAACCCCGCTGAACGGGTGCGGCCTGCAACGGTAACGGTACCCAGGTCGGCAAGCCTTGTGGTTGCACGGGCATTGGCTGCCCAGCCACCGCTCTGGTCAAAATCCGACAGCCTGAACTCATTTACCCATACCTCCACCGAACGTGGCCCTGTATTTAACTGTCCGCGCTTGTTCCTGATACCCATCATCACAACCTGCACATTACCCAGGTTGGGTGAACCTTTAATTTTTATCCTGTTCTTGTCCTGGTTCCACCCTCTGTGGACAACCTCAAATACATCCTGCATATTAATTGCAGAACCAGCCCGTCGCATGGCATCATTACGGTCGAGTTTGACATCCGTGAATACTTCCAGCGGAATATGTATCCGGTTTTCATCGGGCCATACAATGTACCTGTCGCGTTCAATTTCTCCGTTGTATCTGCCCGGAGGAGTAAGTTTCAGCGGGATTTCATATTCATAATAGTTGTAATTGTAGTCGGACCCCAGCCTGATAAAGAAATGCAGTTCGTCATCGTTCAGCGGGTATTCCGGTATCTGTTCGGCATGCACCTCAAGTTTCAGCGTTTTGTACCTTCTGAAATCCATGTAAAGTGACTTGTAAGCGGCACGTGCATCACCCTGTTCAAGGTCGGTAACCTTAAGTACCATCGACTGTTCGTTCAGCTGGCGCAACTGTGGATTGGCCGGGTCAATAACCCTGCTGATTCCGGGAGGAAGAATGTAATTAACGGGTTGCCTGCTTCCGTTTTCCTCAATGTTGACGGCTGAAACATCGAATGTTGCATTGGTTGAAACAGCATCCTGCTCACCCAGATCCCTTGTGTAACGGCGCCAGTCGGCCCTTACAAGGTCGAGGGTTGCAAATCTTAAAATCACAGGATCATCAAAACCGCGCAGATACATCCTCATGAACCTGATGGATTTGAAGTCACGTATGTTGCCAACTACCTGGTCGGGGTCACGAACCGGAATCTTGAACTGATACCACTTCACTTCACCTATCTGTCCATTCTTGAGCTGTACCCGGCTCTCCTTGATGTCGGTGATGTAATTCTGCCCAAGCTGCATGTCCTGCTTTTTGATTTTTACCCTGTACTGGTAATATCTTTCATTTTCATTCAGGGTATTGTCACTGTTGATATCTTCCATGTCGGGGATGGAAGAGGCTGCTGTAGGATATGACTCAGGCGACATCTCCGTTGTGGGTGAATTGCCTTCGGGGCCGTTGAAGTTCTTGTAGCGTTCGAGAATTCCTACCTGCTCCCTGTCCAGATTTGAACCCCTGTAATAATGGAAATTATCAGATGACGGGTCATTGTAATACTTTTCAAATACATCGTCATAAACCAAATCGCGGAGCTGATTCAGGTAATCCTGGAAAAACAAACGTTCATCTTCATCACGCAATCCATCAAGACCGATGTCCTGGAACCTGCGGGCCTGCGGGTCATTAACAAAGGCATTTACAAGCGACTGCAGCGTTGACACCCTTCCCCAGGCAGTAGTATCCACATTGGTGGCATTGGCTGATGTAGGAAGGCCCTGCTCAAATGATTTTCTTCCGTCTCTTAATATATCCTCTGAAATATCACCCAGGTTAAAATACAGTTCACCGCCATTATGAAGGCCCAGCGTATCATAAACAAAGGGGTCCATCATCCAGAATTCGATGAATTCGATATTGGAGGTTTCAAAATCGCTTGTTTCAATGCGCCTCATAATACCTCCCCACCTTGACTCAGGAGCTGCAAGGGTACCATTGGGATTGACACCAGCCGAAAGATTGGTAGGCCGTGTATCGTAGTTGTATGGCCCCCTTTCCTCGGGATAGAAGGCAAGGTCGAAAACAGGAATATTGGTGGGCTGGCCCACGGGTGATTCCTTTGCAGGAAAAATTTCTTTCTCGAATACTTCACGCACAAAATGATTCGATTGCTTATCGGGGTTCGACCTGATGTGTTCAGGTGTAAGGTTATTGTTCCTTAAAAAGAGCGGGTCAATGATGTACCATGCAATTTTTGCACGGTTGAATCCATAGGCCAGATTGTTTGTCAGGTTCCCCTCAGGGAAAAGGTTGGGCTGTTGCTGAGGGGTACTTGCCAGCGACCACGACTGCCTTGTTTTAAGGTCAATAGTGGTTTTGGTGCCCTCAAAATCATCGATATAGGCATTACCTCCTTTTTCAATAACATTTGAGTGTCCAGGTATAAGACGTGCAACTTCTGCTTCAATGTCAATGGTTGAAGGTGTATTCGAACTGTAGAAAGGCAGTTTGTCAACCACTTTGGTCAGGAACATGCTCTGGGTCGACCATCTGGCATCCATACCCACCATAAGGTTTGATATCGGGTCTTCACCGTAATCAACCTTCTGGGTCAGGGGCCTTTCCTGCATGTACAAGGCGGTTGCACCCACATTGAACCTGTCGGAGAATGCATAATTTGCGTGTGTACCCAAAAGGGTTTTACGCTGCATTGTAAACAGATCTTCGCTCTCGGTAGATACCTGGATTGGTGTTCCTGCTTCAAGCAGTGCCTGGTTGATGATCTTTACACGGCCCAGTGTATAATCAACCGTATAATCCACATTCTCCACCAGTTGCCTTCCTCCGGCTGACACCTTAACCGACCCCTGTGCAAGGTTTAAGGTCCCCAGTGCAATGTCGGATCCTGATGCGCCCTTGTAGGTTCCCACAAGCCTGAATTTGTTATGCTCTGCATCCTGCTCTGCATAGACCTGCGTGGAATCGTACAGCGACTGAAAGGTATATCTTTCGATAAGGGCCGGGTTTTGAAGCGAATCGGCAAGATGCCTGCCGAAGGGCTCCACCACAGGAAAGATGATTCTTCCCCGGTTCGACTGCACGGTAATGCCTTCAATATAATCGAAAACCCCATCCTTGTATGGGTCGCGTTGCTTATTTAACTTGTCAAGGTTCATCACCTCAAGCAATATCCTCCCTTTCAGCCTGCCTTCAGGAAGATAATTGATGTAGGTTCCTGTTGAATCGTTCTGATAGACAATATTTAAGGTAAATTCTTCAGGGGTAAGCTGATAGGCATCCAGGTTATAGATGTTTTTCATCATCAGATCCCAGGTGGGCAGGGTAGGCGAGAGGTTAGTTCCTTTCAGAAGCTTGAGTATCAGTGTCTGCGGGGCATCAATGCCATCGGTTGAAAATTCACCGACCTGGAATACCCTTCCTCCTGAAGTATAGCTGTAGGCTACTGCCAGTACTTCGTCGGTATTCAGCGAAGTGTTCAGTGAGATATACCCCAGGCGTTCATTTACTGTAAATTCCGATGGGTTCAGCTTTCTTGCCTGTTCCACTTTCTCAAAATCCTGGCCTCCGATAAATCCGGGTGCAAACTGCGAAAGTACCGAGGTAATCCGCTGTGTATAACGGACATCATTGTAGGTATTGGCCATTTCATAATACAGCCCGTTTGCATTGTTGTGGGGGAATATATTTTCAGGATAAGGCATGCCGGGTGTTTGCTGAAACGGCGGTATGTCGTTATAAATATGAGGATTATGCTCCCCGAGGTCCTGGAATGCGATAATGTTCCTTGATTCGGTAAAATTGTTTGACTTATTGGTGACCCAGATTTCAATTTTATTGATGGTGATGGGTGATGTGGGAACTGCTGTATTCCTAAGCCAGTTGTTGTAATTGTCGCGAAAGAACTGTGAAAGGAAGAAATGGCGGTTGGCATCATAATTCGCAGCCGATACCTCAAAGCTTGTAATCTGCGCACCTCCTTCAGTTTCCACCACGCGCGATTCGCCCTTATGTTGTGAGAATAATGTGGTAAGGGTAAGTTTCCCAAACTGCATTTCGGTTTTTACACCAAAAAGATTTGATGCCCCTGTGATGAGCGAACCATTGAGCGGAAGTGAAACATTGCCCGCTTCAATTCTTTTAATAATTTCATCTTCATCTCCTGTATACTCGAGGTTCATTTTATTTTCATAGTCAAATGTAGCCTCAGTATTATAGTTCACCCTCATGTTCATTTTGGTGCCTATCTGGCCCATCACGTTCATCTGGATTTTTTCATCGAAGTCGAATGTGGGAACCCTCCTCAGGCGTTCGGGTATTGCCGGGTTTTCGGTGGTATTGACCTGGTAACCGAAGCTCACCTCAACATATCCCTGGGGTTGAATATTCACAACATTTCCCCCGAAGACCCTGTTGAAAGCTTCCCCGCCAACGGTAAGCTTTGGTATGAGCGAGCCCCGCTGGTCCATTTCATGGATTCTGCTGCGCTGCCTCCAGTAGTCACGTACCGATTTTTCAAAATCATAATCAATGTAATCGCTCAGTGACATTGTCTGGGGAAGGCGGTAATTCAACCGTCCTATCTTTTCATAAAAAATATACTGGCCCGTTTCCGGGTCATATTCAATCTCATAATTGATGTTGCTGGGCTTATTAAGAAATATTTTGGAGGTATCCTGTGATGGTATGCCAAAAGCGGGCTGATCATTGAACGGAAAAGGCAATCTTCCTGCCGGCTCTGCTTTAACAGTATCCTGAGGCTGAACAAAAGGATAAACCACATAATTGGGAGAAGCCAATGCGTTAGCGGCAATCACAAGAAGGAAAGCCAGGCATAGATAGTCTGATTTTCGGATAAAGCGGGCTAATTTCATTCCTGATTTATAACCTTTTTAATGCTGTTTTTATCACACGCTCAACGGTCGCATCCGGATTTTCCCCGATTATTTTTGTTACTACTTTTTCTGCATCCTTTTTGGCGAACCCCAGCATGATTAAAGCTGATAACGCTTCATTTTGAAGAGTATTGTCTGGTGCAGCCAAAAATTGAACGTTTTCAGAAAATTTGCCCATTTTATCTTTTAGATCAATGATGATACGCTGAGCTGTTTTTATTCCTATTCCCTTTACTGCCTTTAATACATCAATGTTGCCTGATACAACTGCCGATGTAAGTTCATCGGGGTTTAACGACGACAGCATCATCAGCGCGGTTGAAGCACCTACTCCACTTACTGAAATCAGGTTCCTGAAGATGTCGCGCTCTCTGGTATCTGCAAAACCATAAAGAAGGTGTGCATCTTCGCGTACAACCTGGTGAAGCAGAATTGTCACGTCATGCTGCTGGTTGATTTTGCTGTATGTGTTCAGGGAAATATGTATAAGATATCCAACTCCGGCAGTTTCAACCACAACACTTGCAGGATTCAGGCTGGATACCTTTCCCCTGATAAATTCATACATGGTATCAGTATTTAATAATTCTGGTCATCTTCGGCTTCTATATCCACACTTTCATCTTCCTGGTTGGATGTAATGTCATAACGTTTAAGTGGATTCTTTGAAATCTCCTGGTAAATTTTTCTGTTTTTGTATATATCGAGGGCAAGGTAAAGCGCCTGTCGGAATGAATCGGGTGAAGCCTTGTCTTCTCCGGCAATGGAATAGGCTGTTCCATGGGCAGGCGAAGTCCTGACGTAGGGAAGCCCTGCAGTATAATTAACACCCCGTTCAAATGAAGCCAGTTTGAATGGTATCAGTCCCTGGTCGTGGTACATTGCCAGTATGGCATCAAATTTCCTGAAATCTTCTGAGCCAAAAAATCCGTCGGCCGGATATGGGCCCAATGCAATGATTCCTTCTTTTTTTGCCTGTACAATGGCGGGAAGGATGATTTCATTTTCTTCCTTGCCCAACAACCCGTTATCGCCTGCATGAGGATTCAGCGCCAGTACTGCAATACGGGGCCTGGTCACTGCAAAATCCTGTTGAAGCGATTGGGAGATAATTCTGATTTTCGAAAGGATTGCCTCCTTTGTAATGTTTTCAGCTACCCGGGATAGGGGAAGGTGAGTTGTCACCAAACCTATTTTCATGATTTCGCTTACCATCAGCATGACATGACCCGGGCTGTTGAACCGTTGGGCCAGGAATTCAGTGTGACCGGGAAACGTAAATTTATCGCTCTGTATGTTGTCTTTGTTGATAGGCCCTGTTACAAGCACATCAATTAACCCTTCCTGGATGTCGGTGACCGCCTTGTCGAGTGCCCTGTAGGCTGCCTCGCCTGCTCCGGGAGTCGATTTTCCCAGCTCAACCCGTGCGTCATCATCAATGCAGTTCAGCACATGTGCCTTGTTGGGGCCGGCTTCCCTGGGGTTTTTGATATGATTCAGGCTAAGGTTGTTGATGTTGAGTGCCTTCCGGTGGTAGGCAGCTACCTTTGGAGACCCGTATATGATGGGTGTACACATTTCCATGATTCGCGAATCAAGCAAAGTCTTCATGATGACTTCATAACTGATCCCATTTATATCACCGTGTGTAATGCCAACTTTGATGTTATCTGTCATTCGAAATATTCTGTCTGATTTATATTAATGCTTTATAATCACTGGCAAAGTTAAAGTTTTAATTCAATAATTTCAAAAACCGGTACAACAGCCTTGTGCCGAATCCTGTACCCCCTGCAGGCTTATATCCATCTTTTTCATGAAAATATGCAACTCCTGCAATATCAAGGTGCATCCAGGGATAGGAAGTAAAATGCTCAAGAAACTTTCCTGCAATGGAAGTCTGTCCTTCCCTTACCCCCAGATTGTTCAAATCGGCTACAGATGATTTCAGAGGTTTGGCATATTCATCCCAGATTGGTACTTCTACAACCCTCTCGAATACTTCTTCGCCTGCATTCTTCATTTTCATGAGGTAATCCTGATGGTTCCCCATCGCAACAAGTGCATGAGGCCCGGTAATGATTTCAGCTGAACCGGTAAGTGTGGCGACATCCACCACAAGCATAGGGTCATATTTTTTTGCATAGCTCAGGGCATCGGCCAGCAACAGGCGGCCTTCGGCATCAGTATTTCTGATTTCGACGGTGGTTCCGTCAAACATCGTAATGATGTCACCTGGTACATATGCATTACCATCGGGTCTGTTGTCGGTTGCCGGTATCAGCCCTATGATATGAACCGGGAGCTTGTTTCCGGCTGCAGCATAAATGGCCGATACGACAGCGGCACCTCCTGCCATATCACTTTTCATATAATCCATTGATTTGGGAGTCGGTTTCAGGCTCAGCCCGCCTGTATCATAAACAATGCCTTTGCCAACAAGAACTACAGGTTTTTCATTCACATGATTTTCCGGTTTCCATTCCAGTATGTTGAATGTAGGGGGATCGATGCTTCCTTTATTTACAGCAAGAAGGCCTCCCATTCTCAAGGCCTCTATTTTTTTTCTGTTAAGTACTTCTACGGTGAAACCTGCCTCTTTGCCCAACCGTTCAATTTCATCTGAAAAGCAGGTGGCTGTCAGAAAAGAAAGCGGTTCATTTACAAGATCGCGTGCATGAAAAACAGCCTGAACCAAATTCTCAAGTTCTGACAACTGTTCTGTTGTGATCGTTTCAGTTATTACAAATATTTCAGCCGGAATGTAATTATCCTTTTCTTTTTTATACTTCGAGAAACTGTAGGCAGAAAGCAACAACCCTTCAAGAAATGGCAGCAGCAGGTTGCTGTCGCTGTTGTCCATTATCTGAAGTGAATTTATTTTTTCTCCTTTCAACAGTTCATAAAATTTATGACCTGCAGTTCGGGCGTGTTCGGCAAGGTAATATGGCTTTTTGTGCTCTTTGGTGCGTGAAAAAAAATACAGTAACGGATGCCTGTAAACTGAGCATTCTGTTTCATTTTCAAGCCTTTTTTCTATATACTTCATGTCATCCTCAGGAAAATTATCCGGGGTTTTTATCCCTGATATGCCTGATAAAAAAGCACTGGAAATCTTATCTTTTGGTGACGCTATAATTTTAATCTTTGGAAACATGTTCTTGAAATTTTCTCAAAAGTACGATAATTCTCAATTTTATCTGACTCAAATGTTTAATTGAGTGAGAACAACGAAAATTAATCGGTTATTGTTTGTTAAGATATGGATTATGTTATTTTTGCATGTTCTGGTAATATTCAAAAGCATCATGTTCACAATCGGAATTTTCTCAACACATATCCCATATATTGCTTTTGTGTTTTGCTATGCCCTTATTCTTTTTTCAGTTTTTGATAAAAAACCTGATATTCTGCACTCAGGCAGATTGGAACTTTCATTGAACGAAACCGTTCTTCAGGAGATTCAGCCTGCTGATTGTAAGGCTGCCCAATGGGATTGTTTTCATTTTGCAGGGATTTCCGGTGTCAGGCAAATTCAGGAATGGCTGGTTTTTAGGCCGGTAACCGGAATTGCCGCAACAGGTATTTTTATCATGCAACTTATGGTTGTCTGCCTGTTTAACAGGCCGCCACCTTTCACAAAGCTCTTGAAATCACAATAATTATAGTTATAAAAGGGGAAGAATTGCAGGCCTGAAATTATCACCTGCAAAATTTAGAACTATTTCTTCAATCTGTTTATATTTACTCATCCAACAATCAATTACATGAAGATTCCGGAACATCTTATCCAAAAATATAATATACCTGTACCCAGGTATACGAGTTATCCTCCTGCCAATTACTTTCATGAAAATTTCAGGCCCGACGATTATATAAATGCTGTAATAAAATCAAACAGCGAATGGCCTGAAAACATTTCGATTTATATACACATTCCATTCTGCTCCAGGTTGTGTCACTTTTGTGGCTGTAATACCCGCTTTACGCGTGACAGGGAAAAAATGCGCAGGTATACAGAAGCAGTCAAAAAGGAGATACTGATGGTGGCAAAATTACTGGATCCCAAACGCAGAGTTTCCCAGGTGCATTGGGGGGGAGGAACACCTAATTCACTTCCTCCTGAACTCATTGGGGAGATCATGGAGGTTATTCATCAGAATTTTACATTTATTGATAATCCTGAAATTGCAATAGAATGTCATCCTGCCATGCTCGACCAACAACTTGTTGAAAAACTTGTACGGTGGGGTTTTAACCGTTTCAGCCTGGGGATACAGGATTTTAACCTGAAAGTTCTTGAAAATGTTAATCGTGATGCTCCCTCAGTACCTGTAAAGGAAATCGTAGGATGGATTAAAAGCTTCGGGAATACGGCAGTAAACCTTGATTTCATCTACGGATTGCCATTCCAGGATCAGGAGAGTTTTTCCGATACCATAGAAAAGGCAGTAGCTATTTCACCCGACAGGCTTGTTACTTTCTCCTATGCGCATGTACCCTGGGTAAAGAAAGCACAGAAGATTCTTGAAGTAAAAGGACTTCCTGAGGCCAGTGAAAAATTGCGTATGTTCGAGACTGCATACAAGGTGCTCACGGAAAGCGGATATACGGCAATAGGGCTCGATCATTTTGCAAAAGACAATGATGAACTGAGCATTGCTCTCCGAAACAGGAAGCTTCACAGGAATTTCCAGGGATACTGTACCCGTGAAACAACCGGACAGGTTTACGCTTTTGGGGCGACAGGCATCAGCCAGCTTGAAAGTGTTTATGCACAAAATGAAAAAGATGCTGATGCATATGTTGAGTTGATCAACAAAGGGTTATTTACTGTGGAGAAGGGATATCTGCTGAACCAGTCAGAGAAAATGATACGGTATATTATTACCGAAATCATGTGTAATGAATATGTTTCTTTTGAGGAAACTGCAATTAGGTTTGGCACTTCAAGTGATGAAGTAAGAAAGTTGGTTAATTTCAGCAGGGCATCATTTGATGAGTTTAAAAAGGATGGCTTGCTGTTGACAGAAGGCGATGATATTTTTAAAGTAACAGCGACAGGAAGGTTTTTTATAAGAAACATCGCTGCAGGTTTTGATCCTGCACTGGGTAAGTCAGCCAAACAATTTTCAAAAGCATTATAAAGTATGAAAGAACAGGGAAAAGCAAGAGTAGCTGTTGTGGGGGCAGGTTTAACAGGGCTGACAGCAGCCTGGTACCTGAAAAGCAGTGGCTTTGATTTTCATGTGTTTGAAAAATTAAACCAGACCGGCGGAGTCATACAAACCCACCATGAAAATGGTTTTACATTCGAGTCGGGTCCGAATACCGGGTTGCTGTCCAAACCCGAAGTAGTTGAGCTTCTTGAAGAACTTAAGGATGAATGTACTGCTGAAGTGGCTGATAATTCGGCCAAGGCACGATGGATTTGGAAAAATGACAGGTGGGTACCTCTTCCCTCAGGGCCTGTTTCAGGAATTACCACTCCATTGTTTTCTTTTGCCGACAAGCTGAGGTTGTTGGGTGAACCATTTCGCACAAAGGGAAAAGACCCAAATGAATCACTCGCACAGCTGGTTCTCCGGCGAATGGGCAGGAGCTTTCTAAACTATGCCATCGATCCTTTTATTCTTGGAATTTATTCAGGCGACCCGGCAAATCTGGTCACTCAATATGCATTTCCAAAGCTCTACAGGCTTGAACAGGACTACGGCAGTTTTATCGGAGGAGCTTTTAAAAAAGCAAAAGAACCCAAGAGCGATCGTGATAAGAAAGCCACAAAGGAAATTTTTTCGGTGAAGGGTGGATTGGGAAACCTGACCGGAGCACTTGAACGAAAAATCGGCAGGGAACATTTTACATTTGGATGCACCGGTCTTTTTTTTGAAAAGAAAGGGAACTGTTATATTGCTTCATGCAACAACGAAGAATTTTCCCATGTCATTTCTACTGCTGGCAGCTATGAGCTCGGGAATTTATTTCCTTTCATTGACAAGAGTCAGCTGCAAAGAATCGAAAAACTCAGGTACTCCCGTGTTGTGCAGGTATCAATTGGATTCCGCAAATGGGATGGGGTGCCGTTAAAAGCTTTTGGCGGACTGGTTCCTTTTATTGAACAGCGGCGTATACTAGGTGTGCTGTTTATCTCCTCCTTTCTCAAAGATAAAGCACCTGAAGGTGGGGCATTGCTTTCGGTGTTTCTGGGTGGTACCCGCAAGCCGGAGATGAGCGATCTTCCGGATAGTGAAATTTATAAGATCGTAGAGGAGGAATTGACAGAAATGCTCCGACCCGCTTCGTTTTCCCCTGATCTGTTTAAGATATTCCGCTATATGCATGCAATTCCGCAATATAGCTTTGAATCGGAAGAGAAACTGAAAGCTGTGGCTGAAGTTGAACAAAATTACCGGGGATTGGTTTTGGGGGGGAATCTTCGTGATGGAATTGGAATTGCCGACAGAATCACCCAGGGGAAAAATATTGTATCACAAATAATCAATGAGCAGGAATGAATAATGAGCGCACCGCTGTATTGCTAATGAACGTTGGTAGTCCCGATAAGCCTGAACTTTGGGCGGTATGGAAATATCTGACAGAGTTTCTGAACGATAAAAGAGTAATTGATTTGCCTGTTGTGCTGCAGAAATTTCTTGTCAACTTTATTATTATACCCTTTAGGCTCAGAAATTCTACTAATCTTTATAAGATGCTCTGGACTAAAAAAGGTTCTCCGCTCATCTATCATTCCATGGAAATGAAAGAAAAGCTCCAGGCAATTCTTGATGAAAAATATGAGGTATTTGTGGCCATGCGGTATCAGAATCCTGATTATAAACACGTAATAGGTGAAATCAGAAAAAAGGGATATAAAAAAGTCATTCTTTTTCCCCTTTATCCCCATCATGCCATGTCAACGACCGAAACTACAATCGAGGCGGTAAAAAAGGAACTGAAGGGAACGGGCATTGAATTGAAGGTGGTAGGGCAATTTTATGATCATCCTGCTTTTATCAAAGCCTTTGCAATTCAGGGTCAAAAGTATGATATCGGGGCATTCGATTATTTTGTTTTTTCATACCACGGACTTCCCAACAGGCATCTTGAAAAGAGCCATCAGGGAATTGATCCCTTAACATGCACATGCCATCAGTCAATGCCTGAGCATGGGAGGAAATGCTACCGTGCCACCTGTTATGCCACCACAAGGCTTCTTGCGCAGGAGCTGGGACTTAAACCCACACAATATACCGTTGCTTTCCAGTCGAGGCTCGATAAAAACTGGATGGAACCCTTTACTGATGATGTATTACTTCAGAAACTTAAGGAAGGTAAAAAGAAAATCCTTGTTTTTGCACCTGCTTTTGTTACTGACTGCCTTGAAACAATCATAGAAATTGGGGAGGAATACAGGGAAGTTTTTATTGAAAAAGGCGGGGAAAGGCTGCAGCTTGTTGAAAGTCTGAATGCAGAACCACATTGGATAAAGGTGATGAAAAATATTATTGATGAGGCAGATAAGTGATTCTGCCTCTTTTTATTTTTCACTTATAGCATATAAAAGGATATTTTTTTCAATTATAAATTTTTTTATTAGCTTCGCATGGTCCCAATAAAATGAATCAGGTTAAATGAACCCAGATAGTATGAGAGAAAACATTCATTACAAAGCTGTCAATCAGCAGTGTCTTACTTGCGTCAAACAAATGGATGATTGTGAAAAGACGCTTGATTGCTGTTGCAAGAACTGCTTTAAGGATGGAGCCACCAATCTTTTGAAAACGCTTGAGTACCAGGAGTTGGATTACCTTGTTGACGGGAAGCAGCAAATAATTTATAAACCAGGTGAAACAATCATCAAGCAGAACACCAGTTCCACTTACGTGGTTTGCATCAGAAAAGGAATAGCAAAAGTATATGTGGAAGGTGTTAAGGGAAAATCATTGATAGTTAAGTTAATCGGGCAACATGATTTCATCAGCGGGGGTGACCTGTTTAACGGAAATGTTCAGCAGTTTACAGTTTCTGCGGTTACCGAAGTACATTGTTGTCTGATAAGTTCGGCCAAGCTAACCCAGCTGTTCAGTGAAAATAACCGGTTTGCAGTTGAACTTCTCAGGAATCATTCCAAGCAGAACACCAACCTTTTAAACAAGCTTGTTATCCTTACCCAGAAATATATGCCCGGACGAGTGGCTGATACATTACTGTATCTGAAGAACAATGTTTTTTGTGTTAATCCTTTCTCCGTGCCATTAACCCGTCAGGATCTTGCCGATATGTCGAACATGACCAAGGAAAGCCTTGTCAGGATTCTGCAGCAGTTTAAAACTTCAGGTTTAATAAAAACCCGAGGCAACAGCTTTGAAATAATCAATGAGAGCGGGCTGCAGGAAATCAGCAAGAACGGCTAGGTTTGACTTCACCTTCCGGAATTGATATTTGTCAACCCCAACGCAAGTATATATCAAGCATAACATATTTATATATCATTGACTTAAATACTTTCTCAACCCTGTTCCGTACTATTTTTACAATTCGAAGAATTTAATGGAATAAGGTGTAAATAACTAAACTTGTTATGCTATGCGATATCTATCATTGTTTAAAATTATTCTGAGTGGATTTATATTAATAATACTGACTGCCTCATGCGTGAAGGAAGGTCCCATGGGTCTGCCGGGGGAAGATGGCGTTGACGGACAACACGGGCTGGATGGCCAGGATGGTCATGTCACCTGCCTTGCCTGTCATTCGGGGAACAGCATTAAAACCATACAGGCGCAGTTTGCCATGTCTGTTCACAGGGCTGGGATGAATGCAGTAGATTATGCAGGAGGAAGGGCTTCCTGTGCAAAATGTCATTCGCATGAAGGTTTCGTTCAGTTTGCTGAACTTGGAAGCGTGCTTGGTGATATCACAAATCCTACTGCCTGGAAATGCAATACTTGTCACGGAATACATGAATCATTTGAAACAAGTGATTATGCGCTTCGTCTGACCGATCCGGTCACCGCTAATTTCAATACCCAGGTCAAAATGGATCTGCTTGGTAACAATAACCTGTGTGCCAACTGTCATCAGTCGCGCGCTGCGGAACCATTACTTGCCACTCCTGATGCTGCTACATTCAGAATTACCAATGCTCATTACGGGCCTCACTACAGTACACAGGCAAATATTGTAGCAGGCATGGGCCTTGCTGAAATTCAGGGTTCAGTTGCATATCCGCAGGCTGGTACAAACTACCACCTGAATGCTCAGGCCTCATGCAACGGATGTCATATGGGTGACTACGCCAACCGCAGTGGGGGTCACACATGGAATCCGAATCTGAATTCATGCAAGGAATGTCATGAAACCACCGACTTTAACTATGGTGGAAGACAATCGGATGTTGCTGCCAAACTTATTCAGATAAGAAATAAACTGATTGAATTTGGTGTTGTGGAAGGTGACGATGAGCATGGTTACCATCCGGTACCGGGAACATATCCTATAATCCTAGTCAGGGCTTTCTTTAACTGGGATGGTATCACAAAAGACAGAAGTCTCGGTGTCCACAACCCACGTTATGTGAATGCTCTTTTACAAAACACATTGGAAGCACTGAATGCATATCAGCCTGCCACAGGTGTATAGCCGGTAAGGGTTTATAAAGCCGAACTGCTGATGTGAACTGAAAAAAGAACAGTTATGAATAATATTTTTAAAATTCTTGTATTGGTTGTGATAACTGCCTTTATGGCTTCATCCTGCAGGTACGACTGGATTATACCTGAGGTGGTACCGGTTATTGACCCGAATGATCCTTCACAGCAGATTTCATTTTCAGAAACAATTCTGCCCATTTTTACAAGTGGCAATAATTGTACTGCTTGCCACAGTGGCAGCCAGATACCTGATTTGAGAGCCGACAGGGCATATGAGGCAATAAATACCACAAGGTATATCAACAGGTCAGAGCCGGAGCAAAGCAGGATATATACAGTTCCCCATCCGGAACTTGGTTCACATTACAAGAAGTATACAGCAACCCAGGCAGCCCTTATACTGGCATGGATTCAACAGGGTGCCAAGAATAACTAACTGCATAAAATGGTAAAAATGAAGAACTATATCATATTCCTGGCACTTTTGGTTCTGCCTTTTACTTCCATTTTCGCACAGGAGGTGGAAGAAAAAGACCGGCCTGTCAGGTTCCCTTTCGCAAGCGGATACCTTATCGACAATCAAACCACACTGGTGCCTGTCCCGGGAACGCTTGAATTTGCCATTCAGCATAAATTCGGATCCGTTGGTAACGGGAAGTCTGATTTATGGGGTATTTATGCCCCTGCAGCCAATATACGCCTGGGGCTGAACTATGTTCCTGTTTCAAATCTTCAAATAGGTGCCGGACTTACAAAAGAGAAAATGCATACCGATTTGAATGCGAAATGGACAATCGTGGAGCAAACCCGGCGGAATACAGTTCCTGTTGCCGTTACCTTGTATGGGGTGCTGGCAATTGATGGCAGAAACAGCAATGCGTTTGGCGAGGGAAATGTATGGCGTTCGGGAAAAGGCAATGAAGAATTCGAACTGACATTTTCCGACAGGTGGTCATATTTTTCTCAACTAATTGTAAGCCGCAAGTTTACAGAAAGATTATCTTTGCAGACAGGGGTTAGTTTTACCCATTATAACCTTGTTGAAAAAGATATGGATCATGACAAAATTGCATGGCACATGAACGGGAGGTTCAATTTCTCTCCCCAATCTTCTGTGATATTCAACTATGATCTTCCATTGAAAATTCAGCAGATTTCCGAACAAAGGGAAGTGCCCGCATACCATAGCCCCAATTTGTCAGTGGGTGTGGAGATTGCCACAAGTACCCATGCATTCCAGATTTTCCTTGGAAACTCCTCAGGACTTCTGCCACAGGAAATCGTAATGATGAATGACAATAAGATAAGCTGGGATAACATGGCATTCGGGTTCGTAATTACAAGACTTTGGAACTTTTAATGTTTAACTATTTATAATAAATATCATGAAAAAAAGATTCGTTCAATTTTTTACATATCCCGTTTTGGCTCTTTTCACCGGTATGCTGTTGTTTTCCTTTGCAGGGCCGAATGATCCGGTTAAAGACTGGGATGTACCTGCAAAATACAAGGAAATGAAAAACCCGCATGCAGGAAACAAGGATCTTGAAAAGGTGGGTAAAATGTTGTGGGCAAAGCATTGTAAATCGTGCCACGGAAATGTAGGTTTGAATGATGGTCCAAAAGCTGCCAGCATGAAATCGGAAATGATACCGTTCAATGACCCAAAATTACAGGCCCAGAATGATGGTATTCTTTATTACCAGTCAATTGTTGGAAGGGGAGAAATGCCAAATTTCGAAAAGAAAATTCCTGAAGAAGAAGACCGCTGGGCCCTTATTAATTTTATAAGGACATTGAAATAGTTTACTGAAACCAATTCTGCTCCGGAGCCTAATCCTCCGGGGCAGTTTTCTAATCTCCAGTGTCATGAGGTTTTGTATCTGCACCCTGCTTTTTTTTATTTTCACATGTTTCCCGGGTGCCTTCCCATTGCTTGGGCAGGATAAGACGTGCCTTGATTGTCACGGTTCACAGACTTTCTCAATCTTTAATGAGTGGACCGAAAGGGAGGAGAGACGTCTGATGAACCCGCTCTATATCCTTGATACAGTTCAACTGGGCATGGGTGTCCACCAGTCATTTAATTGTGTCGACTGCCATTCAATGGATTATGAGACTTATCCACATAATGCGGAACTGAAGCTGGAGCCGATGATGACCTGTATCGATTGTCATGGGGGCGATGAAACCTATGCATCATGGAAATTTGATGAAATTGAAGAGGAATTTCATAAAAGCGTTCACTATGAAATTTATGGCGATCAGTTTTCCTGTTCAAAATGCCATAGCCAGCACTACTATCGGGCAACAGCCAGGGTCAGTTCAAGGTTGCAGGAAATTGTTGAAACCAATAACAATATGTGCCTCTCATGTCACGACAACATGAGCCGTTATCAGCTGGTATCGGAGAATCAGAACCCAAAGCTGGTCCAGGTTCACAGCTGGTTACCCAACCAGGCGTTGCACTTCAGGCGTGTCAGGTGTATTGAATGTCATACCGAAGTGCAGGACTCGCTTCTGGTTTCACATAACATCCTCCGAAAGGAAAAGGCTACCCGTAACTGTGTTGAATGCCACTCTGCAAATTCTATCCTTCAGGCTTCGCTGTATAAGTACCAGAACCTGAAATCACGCTCCGATGACGGTGAAAATCCCCGTGGCTTTTTTGCATCGCTCACCAGTGCCAACAGTGATTTGTCAAATGAGTATTACCTGATTGGTGCTTCAAGAATTCCATTCCTGAACTGGATATATTTATTTATCTTCTTTGCAACAGTTGCTGGTATTGCTGTACATGCAATTTTGAGAATCATTAAAAAGTAGTACAATGGGAACGGGGGAAAGACTTTATCTGTATCCGCTTTGGCTTAGAATCTGGCACGCAGTCAATGCTGTGTGCATTCTGTTGTTAATATACTCAGGGCTTAGCCTGCATTATTCCGCCAGAAGCATTTTGCTGCTGGATTTCCAAAATGCCGTTCCTGTTCATAATGTCGCAGGTGTTGTCCTGTCCTTTAACTATCTGGTTTTTCTTCTGGGTAACATACTTACCGATAACGGGAAGTTCTACCGTGTTAAAATCAATGGTCTTGTAAGTCAGGTTCAGAACCAGGTGGAGTACTATGTTTCAGGTATGTTTAAAGGTGCTCATCCTCCATATCCTGTCAATGAAAAAAGAAAGTTCAATCCCCTGCAGAAATATGCTTATATCTTTGTCATGTATATTGTTTTACCTGTTCTGATTATTACAGGTTTTGCGCTGATATTTCCTGAAATTATTTTTGAAAGGATAATGAATGTAAGCGGTATTATGCTTACCGCTTTGCTGCATGGTATTATGGGCTTCTTTGTGTTTATCTTCCTGCTGATACATCTGTATGTAGCTTCAATGGGAAAATCACCTGTTCAAAGTTATAAAAGCATCATAACAGGCTGGCATGCATGATGTGCGCTCCTGATTTATTCCCGACGGGTTAACTTCTGCTGATATACTAATTAATTTATACATCCGTTTTTCTTTTTTATCATCATTTACTGGGGACAACATTGAAGTTTGAATTATGAAGAAATTTGGTATCTTTCTGTTCTCCATGCTTTTCACAGGTGTTCTTATCATAGTATTTGCAATATCCATTGCCTATGCAACTTTTATTGAAAATGACTATGGTACCGATACTGCCAAAATACTCATCTATAATTCCAGGTGGTTTGAATTCCTGCTGGTATTGCTCGGTTTCAACCTGGTGGGCAGTATTTTTTCAAACAAGCTTTATACGAAAAAGAAATGGCCCATCTTCCTTTTCCACATTGCCTTCATATTCATTTTATTCGGTGCGGCAATCACCCGATATTTCGGTTATGAAGGAATCATGCATATCAGGGAAGGTGAATCAACCGATTACATTATTTCAGAGGATACCTATATTCAGCTTGTGGTTACCGATGGTGAGGAAGTGGTAAAGGAAACCAGGTCTGTCAGCTTTTCGGCTTATACATCAAATACATTTTCGGAATCGGTATCCGTAAACGGGAAGAAGGTCCATATTAAAAACCTGCAGTATGTTCCTTCGGCAGTTGAAACCATTGTTGATGACCCGGCAGGGGAGCCTTTGATTTCACTGATGGCAGTGGGCCCCGATATGCGAAGGCAGATGTTCAGCCTGAAGGAAGGCGAAAAAAAAAACCTTGGACAGACATCTGTAGGTTTTAATCTGAAGAGTGGCAGCCCATCCATTCAATTGTTCCTGAATGGGAATACGCTTTCGGTTACAGCTGCCGATACCCTGTTCATCCTTGATATGGCAGGAAACATCACCGGGGCTGTTGAACCGGGAAATCAAAGCACTATCAATACCCAGACCGTATATTCAACAGGCGATATTCATTTTGCGGTCACCCGCTATCTGCCCAAAGGGAGGGTTCAACTGGCCTATTCACCTGCCGGAAGCGAAGGTTTTGCTTATGATGCAGTGCAGCTGGCAGTTGCTGTTGGCGACCAGGCAAAAAGCCTTGTTGTCTATGGCAAAAAGGGAATTACTGGTGAGCAGTATTCAACATCGGTTGATGGCATTTCAGTTTCTGCATCATTCGGCTCACGTGCAATAGAATTGCCATTTTCGCTGCACCTGACCGATTTCCAGCTTGAACGGTATCCGGGGTCAAACAGCCCTTCTTCATTTGCGAGTGAAATTATTCTGCGTGATGGTGAGCATGAAATGCCCTACAGGATCTACATGAACAATATTCTCAAATACAAAGGATACAGGTTTTTTCAGTCGTCCTATGATACCGATGAGAAAGGAACTGTTCTTTCTGTCAACCGCGATTCCTGGGGTACATCAATAACTTATGCAGGTTATTTGCTGATGATCATCGGATTTGTATTCACGATGTTTGTCCGAAACAGCAGGTTCATGAAACTTGTAAGGGCTTCCGCCAACTTAAGGATTGAGCGGGGTAAGCTGTTCGCCCTGGTGATTATGGGGATGTTTTTTTTCTCTGCCAGCGGGCAGGTATCCGATAATTATCAGCCCATCAATAAACGCCACCTTGCCGCATTTGAGGAATTGCCCCTGCAGAGCCATAAGGGAAGGACTGAACCTGCAGCCACCCTTGCCTCTGAAATCATGCGCAAGGTTGTAAGGACAAACACCTGGAAGGGAATGTCAGCCTCAGAGGTTTTTCTTCACATGCAGGCTAAACCTGAGGTGTGGAAGAATGAACCGCTCATCAAAATTGGAAATCCCGAACTTCAGAAGATGCTTGGTGCAACCGGTGGATTTGCTTCTTTTAACCAGATTGTGATGCCTCCGCAGGCAGGAGGTTACAGGTTGGGGCAGATGGTTTCGGCAGCATTCGCAAAAAAGAGCAGTGAAAGAAATAAATTCGACAAGGAAGTTATCAATGTCGATGAGCGGGTGAATATACTGATGTCAGTATTTACAGGGCGTTTTTTAACTGTATTTCCTTTGCCTGGCCATTCAAATCAGAAATGGGTATCAGTAGCCGATGCCAGCCAGCTCGGGCCACAAGGAGAGGTATTTGCCCGTGAGGTTACCGGAAAATACCTTCAGGCTGTGGCTGTGGGCGACTGGGGTACTGCAGGGCAGCTTCTGGGAAATATCAAAGAATACCAGCGAAAAGAAGGTTCAGATATTATTCCTTCCCAGACTAAGCTGAAGCTGGAAATCCTTTATCATAAGGTCGATATTTTTGGAAAACTGTCGAAGATCCTGCTCACACTGGGGCTGCTTTTGCTGGTGCTGCAGATCTACACAATATTTAACCCCCGGCGAAAAATGAATGGCCTGAAGAAGGTGGGATTTTATCTGATATTGTTCTTCTTTTTTCTGCAGTCAACGGGACTGGCGGTCAGGTGGTACATATCGGGGCATGCACCCTGGAGCAACGGGTACGAGTCGATGATTTTTGTGAGCTGGGCGACTTTACTTGCAGGGATAATCTTTGTCCGGCGGTCTGAAATAACCCTTTCACTTACCACCCTTCTGGCGGGGCTTACGCTTCTGGTTGCAGGGTTCAGCTGGATGAGCCCTGAAATAACAAACCTGGTCCCAGTACTAAAATCATACTGGCTCATCGTACATGTGGCCATCATTATGGCAAGTTATGGATTCCTTGGAATAGGGGCAATGCTTGGTTTTTTAAACCTTGTGCTGATGATCTTCAGAAATGCTGAAAATGAGAAACGGGTAAACCATACAATCAAGGAACTGGTTGTGATTATTCACATCTCACTGATTGCCGGTTTATTCATGCTGGCTGCCGGTTCCTTCATCGGGGGTGTATGGGCCAATGAATCGTGGGGGCGTTACTGGGGCTGGGATCCGAAGGAAACCTGGGCCATGGTTACAATTCTTGTTTACACATTCATCGTTCATATGTACAAGATACCCGGTATGAAAGGAAACTTTGCAACAAGTGCAGCTGCCCTGGTGGGATTCGGGTCGGTGCTGATGACTTATTTTGGAGTGAACTATTACCTGTCGGGGCTCCATTCCTATGCCAGTGGTGAACCCGTACCTGTACCGGCAGGAGTGTATATCGGGGTGGTACTTGTATTGCTGCTTGTGGCCTTTGCATTTGCCTTTGATAAAAAAGCAAAGCAGGAAGATGTTGTCATTACCTGATACTTCAACCTGTTATTTATTCACAGAATCCATCTTTTCAGGGAATGTTTCAGGCTGAATCATTCCGGTTGTGTCATTTTACATTGAATTGGTTTAATTGTTCTTCAGCCGGTTCAGAACCCCTTCCGGATTCTCTTTATTTGCCAGATCCTGAATTGTTTCATGCGAAAGAAGTGTGTTGATCGACTCCCGGATGGGAGCATACGCTTCATGAAGCGGACAGGGATTTTCATCATCACAGTGCGATAAGCCAAAACCACACCCTGTAAAAATGCGGTCACCTTCAATGGCAACGATTACATTCTTTATTGGTATGGCAGGTTTCCGGGGATCAAAAAAATAGCCCCCGTTTTTGCCCTTCATCGATTCAATAAACCCTAGCCTTACAAGGCGCTGAAGGATTTTTGCTGTAAACGACGGCGGAGTGTCTATCTCCGATGATATTTCTACTATACCCGGCCTCCTGTTATTGTGATTCTGCATCTGGATATATACAAGGCCCCTGAGTGCATATTCGGTTTCTTTTTTAAACACGGCTAAACTATCATTAACGTACAAAACTACAATTTTTTTATCTGATTAGAGGAGTTTTTAGTCCACAAAAAGAAATCTTTTTAAATTTGAAAGCCTGGCTGGTCAGTTTACATGACCGCTTCATGGTTTGATTCTAATGGATATACAAGATTGCATCTGAGAGGAAAGTGCACCGGTTCCGGTACATTGAGTAAAGGGAAGAGTGATTGCTCAGGCTTTTGCCAACGCTATTTCTTTTTTTGGTAACTTGTAAATGTCAATTGCAGAGATGGAATTTTTAAACACCTAAAAATGATTAAAATATAGTAGTATGAGTGAAAACATTGATAATTCGAAATTCAGGAAGGCAAAGCTGAAGGAATTGATCCTGAAACTGCATGAGGGGGAATCGCAGGAACAGGTGCGCAATGAACTGTTGGTAAGCCTGAGCAGGATTCCTTACGGTGAAGTGGTGGAAGTCGAACAGGAACTGATTGCGGAGGGGCTTCCCGTTGAAGAGGTACTGAAACTTTGTGATGCCCATTCTGCAGTGCTCGAAGGGAGGGTCGACCTTTCGGCCATAAAAACCATCCCCGATGGGCATCCGGTAGATGTGATGATCCAGGAAAACAAGGCATTGAAGCGGGTTGCCGAAAATGTGCTGTCGGAACTGGCAGCTGTGGAGTATGTGAAGGATGAACATTTTCAGGATACGATTCTCAGGCTGAGGGGTGGCTATAACCAGCTCATCGATGTCGATAAGCATTACCAGCGGAAAGAGTACCTGCTGTTTCCCTTTCTTGAAAACCTTGGAATCACAGGTCCACCAAAGGTAATGTGGGGAAAGCATGATGAAATCAGGGAGCTGCTGAAAGGAAGCATCGAAATCCTGAATATCCCCGATCTGGGGAAGGAAGATTTGATGGCCTCGGCCGAGCTTGTGCTGATTCCTGCAGCAAAAGGGGTCATCGACATGACGGTGAAGGAAGAGGAAATCCTTTTTCCAATGTCGATGGATGCGCTTGGGGAAACCGACTGGTACCAGATCAGGAAGCAATCGGTTGAGATCGGGTTCTGTCTCTATGATCCGCCTACGGAGTGGACACCCCAGGGAATGGAAGAACAGGGAATCAACGAAGCCCAGCGCGAAGGCGGTAATATACAGCTGCCTTCGGGAGGCTTTACTGCTGAGGAACTGCTGGCAATTTTAAATACCGTGCCTGTCGATATGACCTTTGTTGACCGCAACGATAAGGTTAAGTACTTCACCCAGGGATCGGAGCGAATTTTCCAGCGCAACAGGGCAATCCTGAACCGCGATGTACGCCATTGCCATCCACCTGCAAGCACACATATAGTCGATAAGATACTTGAGGATTTCAAAAGCGGGAAACAAAGCAGAGCTCCTTTCTGGATAAACAAGGGAGGCCAGTTCATCCATATCGAATATTTTGCACTGCGCAACGATAAGGGTGAATACCTGGGGACACTTGAAGTATCACAAAACCTGTCGGAATACCGTAAACTGGAAGGGGAGCAGCGAATACTATCCTATAAATAACCGCTATGGAAAACTCAGAAAAGATTATCATTACGCCTCGAACGAAGGTAATGCAACTCATTGAGGCCTGGCCTCACCTGGAAGATGTACTGATTGGTTTTGTGCCTGCCTTCAGCAAGCTGAAGAACCCGGTATTGCGAAGAACAGTGGCGCGCATTGCCACCCTCCAGCAGGCTGCCGCAGTGGGAAATGTGAAGGTTGAAGATCTGATTAACCATCTCCGGAAAGAAGTTGGTCAGGATTTGCTGGCTGAAAATGAAGATTCCGCCTACAATACTGTCCGTCCATGGTGGTTGAGTGAAAGCACGCTCTATGGTGAACTTGATGCACGTGAAATGCTTGCTGCCGGTGAACACCCGGTATCACAGGCAATGGCCGACCTTAAACAGATGCCGCCGGGTCAAATGTACAGGCTTGTTGCCCCTTTTCTTCCAGCCCCGCTTATTGATAAGGCATCATCAATATCGCTTTCTCATTGGGTCAATGAAGTATCGGACCAGCTTTTCGAAATCTATTTTTATAAACCCGCATAACTTTATGATTCTCCTTCTGCATACTGGTGCAGAAGGAGATTTTATTCATCTGACAGATTCATCTGGTTAAAATAACCTTTGTCAGAAAATATGCATATAAGTAATTGATATTAATGCTAATTTTCATAAATTTATCTCATAAAGTCAGATGAGTACATAACCAAAACCCACTCCCATGTTGGTTAAAGCTTACGCCAGCGCAGTATATGGAATTAATGCAACAACAATAACAGTTGAAGTGGATGTCACACAGGGAATCAAATTCCTGTTGGTCGGACTTGCCGATAATGCCGTAAGGGAAAGCCAGCAAAGGATGGAATCGGCTCTGCGGCTCAATGGTTTCAAGTGGCCCCGCAAGAAGATTATCATCAACATGGCTCCTGCCGATATCAGGAAGGAAGGTTCAGCTTACGACCTGCCCCTTGCAATGGCTGTGCTTGCTGCGTCAGAGCAAATCAGTGATGCACGACTTGGGAAATATGTGATGATGGGAGAACTGTCGCTCGATGGAAATCTTCTTCCCATAAAAGGGGTGCTTCCAATCGCAATCAATGCCCGCAAGGAAGGTTTCGAGGGCTTGATACTTCCAAAACAAAATGCAAGGGAGGCAGCTGTGGTTGATAAACTCAAGGTGTACGGTGCCGAAAAAATATCAGAAGTTATTGAATTTCTCAATGGCCGCGATGTAATTGAGCAGACTGTTGTTGATACCCGTGCTGAATTCTATGCCCAGGTCAACAGCAACCCACTTGATTTTTCCGATGTGAAAGGACAGGAAAATGTGAAGCGCGCACTGGAAATTGCTGCAGCAGGTTCGCATAATATCATTCTCATTGGTCCCCCAGGCTCAGGAAAGACAATGCTGGCCAAGCGGATTCCCACAATCCTGCCGCCCTTTACCCTGAAGGAGGCTCTTGAGACTACCAAAATACATTCGGTTGCAGGTAAAATTGGAAAGGAAACTTCACTCATGACCCAGCGGCCATTCAGAAGTCCCCACCATACCATCAGCGACGTCGCCCTGGTGGGTGGCGGCAATTACCCTCAGCCCGGTGAAATTTCCCTTGCCCATAACGGGGTGCTTTTTCTCGATGAACTTCCCGAATTCAAGCGCACAGTGCTCGAGGTTATGCGGCAGCCGCTGGAAGACAGGATCATTACAATCTCCAGGGCAAAGTTCTCAGTTGAATATCCCAGCAGCTTTATGCTGGTGGCTTCAATGAATCCGTGCCCCTGCGGATACTATAACCATCCTACCAAAGATTGTGTATGTGCAGCGGGAATCGTACAGAAATATTTAAACAAGATTTCGGGCCCGCTGCTCGACCGTATCGACATACACCTCGAAGTTGTGCCTGTGCCATTTAAAAAGCTGGCTGAAATGGAATCATCCGAAAGCAGTGAAACAGTCAGGAAACGTGTAATTGAAGCGCGTAAAATCCAGGAAGAGCGGTTTAAGGACCACAAGGGAGTGTATGCCAATGCACAGATGAATTCAAGGCTAATCCGCAAATATGTGCAGCTCGATGAGGCCGGGAATGAGCTTATAAAAAATGCAATGGACAAACTGGGTCTCTCGGCCCGCGCCTATGACCGAATCATGAAAGTATCACGCACAATTGCCGACCTCGAAAACGAACCGCAGGTGCTTGCCCACCACCTCTCCGAAGCCATCCACTACCGCAGCCTTGACAGGGAAAGCTGGGGGGCGTGAGAAAGCAGGAACAAATCAGGGACTAGTGGGATTCATGGGATCCAGGGGACAATAGGAACAATATAAACAAAATGAACCACATGAACAACTGCCCCCTACTGAAGCTGTAGCGGTGCATGCGTGCGTCTTCTCAAAC
>OBJA01000603.1_pt1 | contig 29715 bp, 23 predicted proteins | sample 1519751 | NCBI WGS metagenome assembly OBJA01 (sample SAMEA3881238, study PRJEB22517) | soil metagenome | biome: lake sediment; feature: soda lake sediment; material: sediment, water from around vicinity | place: India | collected 2013-12-23 | depth 3 m
TATTATGTTAAAACAAACCTCTTCCAGTCCCTCTTCCACCCTTTGCGTCTTTGCGCCTTTGCGAGAGAACCCGTTCCCTTCTCCATAGGCCTTCTCAACCGTTCCAACTTCTGACTCCTGAATTCTGAATTCTGAATTCTAACCTGATTACTGACTCCTGAGTAATCTTAATAATCATATTTATAATAATAAAACAACGCGGCAATCAGCCACGTTGTTTTTAATCTTGAGCCGCATTCAACTATTCTCTCGGCTTTAACTTAGGATTTTCGTGAACGATATGGATATAGAATTGGTTGTCCCGTTTGAAATAGGCGAACGCTATTTGGTGCTCGGGTTCGTCGTCCCAGTTGATAAGAATTGTTGCGTAGCCCATTTTGAAGGCGTAATAGAGCAACTCTTTTTCCTTACCATAAGTGTCTTGATAATACGAAGTCAGCCATTTAACGCTAATCGCCGACGGTTCGCCGAAGTAGGACTCGAAGATATCTTGGATGTGTAGGAACTTGCTGATGGCCAGACCGCCGTCGTCAAACGGCAAGCTGTACCCCGCCCGGAAGAGCTCATCATACTTGGAGAATTCGTAGAAGATGATACATTCCGCACCAGCATATGAACTGCTATACTCAAGGCGTTCTTCGCTTTCTACCACCAGTTCTTCGGTCTCCGCCGCTTTGACGTCCTCATTTGACATCCCCCAATACGTCCTTCGGAAATCCGAAAGGTCATCGGCCAAGGCGTTGAAACCCAGTCCCAATATAAAGCAGAAGACAAGCATCCATCGGAGTATTTTCACGGGCATGAGCTCCTTTTCCCTGTCAATTGCCGGATGTGGCTTATACAAGCTTTGTAAAGTTATACAATCCACATTATATCATCGGTATTTATCGGTTGGGAGCTGAATCTTTTTGCAAGGGAAATGGATCCAGTTTGAAGTCCAATGAAGTTAACCGTCAATCTTCTTTACGAACAGAAGCGGTGATTTCCTCCCTCCGTCCACCTTCAAATCTCTTGACCAATAACCCTAAAATCATTGCAAACACCAAATGGGCCCCGAAAAAAGCCGCGATGGATTGAGGTTCACCTCGGATGTATTCTCCAATTCCCAACCATTTCATAACCATCCCAACTCCGATTAGCCAACCTCCGGTTACAATGATCAATGCTTTAATCATCAGATTTTTCCATCCCGTTAAATCCAGAGCAATGATATAGATCAGCGAGTAAACCCCTCCAACGATCATGCTCCATACAAAACCCAATGCACGAGTGAGAATATCGATGCGATTCGGATCAATATTGAGGAAAAACTCTGCAGTTACTTCCGGCATATTGATGTTGTATCCGGGGAGAAAGATATTGACTGCATATAGAGATAGGTTGGCGATAACCGCTGCTATGCCGCCGGAGAAAGCACTTAAGAGTAAACGATCTTTGATATGAATGCTCAAAATATTTACCTCCCTTAATCTTTCTGCATATAGCATATGAAAAAGCGCAAAAGCAATTCAATTGCTGTGTATACTCGTTTGCGGCAGGAATGATTTGATAAAACTGAGAAATATGCCTTTATCACAGGTTTATACCCAATCCGACGATGCTTTTCACACATAGACTATCATCGGACAATCATCATCGATCGAGGTGTAAACCATGGCAGAACAATTTTCGGATATTTTTAACTACGTTGTGGGAACCGGAGATACCATTGAAATAATTGCGAGTGCCTTTAATATCCCCGTCAACATGATTGGTGAAATGAATCCGGGGGCGAACTTGTCCGAGCTTACTCCGGGTCAGATTTTACAGATTCCTTTGCCGATTGGGTTTTGCCCATCTGGGAATATCTATCTGATCCGAAGTGGCGATACGTTGACCAGTATTGCGCAACGTTTTGGCGTCACCGAATCGGCGATTTTGACCCAAAACCCCTTGCTTCGACTCTTGGGTGTCAGGCCCGGTTTACCGATCTGCATTCCAATTCCGATACTCCCGGTATGCCCTGGCGGTTTCTTCTATACCGTCGTGGCCGGCGACACCCTATTCTCCATCGCCGCCCGGTTTGGCACAACAGTCATCGCCATCATCCAAGCCAATCCCGGTATTGACCCGACCCGCCTCTTTGTCGGTCAGCGCATCTGCATTCCAGTTCCGGCACCCCCGGTATGCCCTGGCGGTTTCTTCTATACCGTCATGGCCGGCGACACCCTATTCTCCATCGCCGCCCGGTTTGGCACAACGGTCAGCGCCATCATCCAAGCCAATCCCGGTATTGACCCGACCCGCCTCTTTGTCGGTCAGCGCATCTGCATTCCAGTTCCGGCACCCCCGGTATGCCCTGGTGGTTTCTTCTATACCGTCGTGGCCGGCGACACCCTATTCTCCATCGCCAACCGGTTTGGCACGACGGTCAGCGCCATCATCCAAGCCAATCCCGGAATTGATCCGACCCGCCTCTTTGTTGGTCAGCGCATCTGTATACCCGGTCCGCTACCCCCGGCTTGCCCTGGTTTTATCTACGTGGTCATGCCGGGTGACACCTTGATTAGCATCGCTGCTCGCTTTAACACGACCGTTCTAGCGATTCTTCAATTTAATCCGGGAATAACGGATCCTAATTTTATTACGGTAGGTCAAAGGATATGCATTCCGAGGTAGTTGGGGTTCTTCATTCTTTGGATGGAGTTATCAAGATATAATTCAATCGAACATAAGTCCCTGTTTTTATAACGGGGGCTTTTCTTCTGGTTTTTAGTGGCTAATATGAATGGAAGCAAAGGCATTATCGGACTCCATCTGTCCTATGCAAATCTGCCTATAAGAAGTCCTTCCGATGCCAACCGCCAATGTTCATCGAGAACAAAGGCGGCGAGAGGCTCCATCCATGGAGCCATTTCGGAGTGGAAATCTACACCTGGGTTGAACATTAGTGCTTCTTTTAAATGCTTGAAACCAGTTGAATCAGTTAAATCAGCTTAATCTGGGGTTCAGACGCGTGAATCTCACAATTCTAACTGGTCTCTTTTTCCCTTTACCCTATCCCCTTTTCCCTTTATACTAATAACATAGCTAATCAAAATGTCGACCTTACTTGAAAGCGAGGAAATGGAAGATGACGCGGGAACGACTTTGGTTGCGATCATTCCTTGGGATTACCCTCATTGGAATGGTATTATTCGGATTCTCCCATGGCAGCATCTCTCTGGCAGACGAAAGTGAACCGGACAATCTTAGAAATCTGGCATCCCAACGTGGGATCTTCATCGGGGCGGCGGTCATGAGTTCACAGTTGAACGAGCCCTTGTTTGCCTCGACGTTGGCCAAGCAGTTTAATATGGTCGTTGCGGAGAACGAGATGAAGTTCTCGTATCTCCAACCGCGCAAGGGGCATTTTTCTTTTACCGCAGCCGACCGGATTGTGGAATTTGCCATGAAGCATGACATGGCAGTGCGTGGGCATTGCCTCCTCTGGCATCAGCAAAATCCCACTTGGTTGAATAAGAAGTGGACCAAAGCTGAATTATTGGATGTGATGCGCCATCACATCACCACCGTTGTTCAGCATTATCGTGGCCGGGTGAAATATTGGGATGTGGTAAATGAAGGCATCGAGGACAATGGCAGTTACCGAAGGACGGTTTGGTACAACGTCATCGGCAAAGACTACATCGACGAGGCCTTCAAAGCAGCCCACGCGGTGGATCCCGATGCCGAACTCTATTATAACGATTATGGCGCGGAGGGTTTAAACGATAAGGCCATGGCCATCTACCGCTTGGTGCGGGGTATGAAGAAGCGGGGCGTGCCCATCCACGGAGTCGGCCTGCAGATGCATATCGACGCTAGCGGTTACCCGCTGAATAGCGGCCTTAAGAGAAATATTCAACGCCTGACGGATTTAGGGCTAAAGGTTCATATCACCGAGATGGATGTGCGATTAACCACACCGGCTTCGAAGGCGTCCCTGGAACGCCAACGCAGGATCTACCGCGACATCATGGAAGTTTGTCTGGAAAATCCAAATGTAACGGCGGTATTGACCTGGGGTTTGACAGACCGATACACATGGATTCCCCAACATGCGCCGTCCTCCTGGGCGGGCATGGGAGAGCCGTTGCTCTTTGATGTGAATTACGGCAAGAAGCCGGCGTTTTACGGGGTGCAGGAGGCATTGAAGGGTTTATAAGCAAAACAAAGCGTTGGGCCGACGGCCTAGCGCTTTGTTATATGGCGGCGGCCTTGGTTTTTAGAAGTATATGGTTGGAGGCGGACCACCCCCATCCCCTTCCCTGGCAGGAAGGGTGTGGGGATTTTTTGAGCCAATGTCCTATATTCCTTTCGTCCAGTGACGCTTATAATATAGCAGTTCACTGGATTGGAGTGATGGTATCGTGAAGGCTTCCGTTGAAACACAGTTCTTACTCATCCAAGGAAAGATTCGTGGATTGCCCGTTAAGTCCCGGTTCAAAAAGATGCTCCTTAAGGATCTCGAATTGGCGCTCATCGATTATCAGCAGGGAAATATGATCGGAGCCGCCAATTGGGTGGTTACGGTCTCGGATAAAGTTTATACCCGGAATACGACCAACCCCTATTCTTCGGGCATATGGAATTCACTCCTGCTTAGTTTAAACGCACTTCAACAGAGCTTGGCTCGGCGAGTCGAACCGGACATTCGGCAAGGTCCTCCGGGTCCCCAAGGTGCGCCGGGTCCAAAGGGCGAAACAGGCTCTGAAGGGTTACAGGGTCCCCCAGGCGCCTTCGAGCTCCCTTTCTCCGGTACCTGTCCCACCTCCGGATCGGCCTTTGCGATAAAGAACACCGGATACGGACCGGCCATCGTTGGTTCATCGATCTCAACGACCACCCACGAGGATGGCGTCGGTGTTCGAGGTGACGGGAGATTTACGGGTATCTATGGTAAAACCACCGATAACGATCCCCATGAAATTACCTTTGGCGCTGTGGGCACCACGGAGGAGATTTTGCCCGTACCGGATCTGATCAAACGAACCTTTGAAGGCAAAAGCGGGGTTTATGGCGCTTCGGAAAGCCATGTTGGCGTTACGGGATTCTCCTCGTCATCGGAAGGCGTATTGGGTTTATCCTCAAGATCCGCCGGAGTCTCCGGCACTTCGGATTTTCGTGATGGCGTCGTAGGCTTAGGCTTAATATCCGGGGTTAACGGCCAGTCCAATAGTGGAATCGGTGTTTCGGGAACTTCAAATAATAGCTATGGTGTGAAGGGAGAATCCCTTGCCGATGCCAGTAATTCAGATGCCGTCGGTGTATGGGGACGAGGAAATACCTCAGGAGTTAGCGGTGAGTCCAGTAATGGCACAGGCGTGAGCGGGTCATCGGATTCCGGTCTTGGCGTTTTGGGTGTCTCCGAAAACGGGGTTGGCGTTAGGGGTTCTTCCAGCTCAAACCAGGGCATTCAAGGAGTTTCTACTGCACCGGTCAGCGCTTTCACCCATAGCATCGGCGTCGAGGGCGAAGGCAATCTCGCTGGAGTCTATGGAAGGACGACGGGTGGTTTGGTTTCCTATGGCGTTGTCGGGACGACGGATACGCCTTTACCTGTTTCGGAAACTCGATTTCAAAATTCCGGCGTCTATGGGTCAACGAATGATGGATATGGTGTCCATGGTTATGCCAGCTATGGCGTTGGCATTTATGGAAGCGCGAGTACAATTGATCTTTTTGTAGAGCATGCGGGCATGGCAGCCATTGCCGACAGTGACGGCTACGCTATGTTTGCGCTTAACTCAGATCCCCACGGTTATGCAGGTTTTTTCAATGGCAAGGTATGGGTCGGTGGAGAATTAACGAAAGCCAGCGGCGGGTTTAAGATCGATCATCCCCTGGACCCGGAGCACAAGTACCTCTACCACTCCTTTGTGGAGTCCCCAGAGATGCTGAATGTCTATAGCGGAACCGCCGTTATGGACGACGAAGGGAAGGCCTGGGTGGAACTGCCGGAGTGGTTTGAGGCGCTGAATACGGATTATCGCTATCAGTTGACGCCTATCGGTCCCGTGGATTCGACGCCGTATATCGCTGAGAAGATACGGGATAACCGGTTCCAGATCGCCGGCGGAACGCCTAACGGGGAGATTTGCTGGCAGGTAACGGGCGTCAGACAGGATGCGTATGCTGTAGCCCATCCGATTCCGGTGGAGGAGGATAAACCCGCAGAGGAACGAGGGATGTATCTTTATCCGGAGGAGCATGGGAAGGACGTGGAGAAAGGGATTCAATGGAGTAAGAGTAAGGTGAAGGGGGTTCCTCCGGGGGATGTGGATGAGGGAGGTTAAGGTTAAGGTTTATTCGTTGATGAGGATGAGGATGATGTTGCTGATGATGTAGATGAAAGACGGCCTTCGAAGGTCGTCTTTGTTTTTTTGGGGGGGTTTTTGCGTATTTAATGTTTGCTTTTTTAGGTTGGACTGGAAGTCGAAATAGCGCCTATTGTTACTTTTTCAGCGCGGAAAAAGTAACCAAAAACGCGCTGAAAACCGATGGGCCGGTTTTCAGACTTTCGGGCCCAAATGTCAGGGTCAATTCACGAAGTGAATTATTTGCCTATAAGAAGTCCTTCCGATGCCGACCGCCGTAAACATCCGTTATAAGGCGGCGGGCTTGGTTTTTTGGAAGTTTATCGTTGGAGATGACCTAACCCCCGGCCCCTTCCCTAGCAGGGAAGGGGTGTCGGAGTCGATCATGATGCTCTTGTTACTTGATAAATCTTCGAAGGTTTGATGTACTCCAAAACCATGATGGTTTAGTGTATCGTGGCCAGGATGGCGCTTATATAAACCACTAAACACGATACCTCCCCTTTAGGGGAGAGCGAGAGAGAGGTCCGTCACTCCCCTCTTCTTCTACAATCCCAACGATCTATTTTCCCCTTTTCACTTTCTGCCCTACCCCGGCCAAGGTATTCACCAGGCGATCCACCTCCTTGGCAATCCTTAAGACCTCCATGTCGGTTTGGCCTTTTTCTTCGTAGACTTCGGCGAGGCGTCGTTTGGCGACGGTGAGTTTCTTTTGCAATGCGGTTATGGTCAAGGGGTGTCAACTCCTTTTCCTAATTTTTAGAAATTCTTGTCTATTATTCTATAGCGGTATCATTTTGATGTCAATATGAAAGTATATTGAGATGATGTCATTATGCTATGATAGGGGCAAACAACATGTGTTTAAGGAGCAGATCGCATGGCAACGGATAAGCGGGTTTTTACGCTCAGGATCGATGATGATCTATATGAGAAGTTGAGGGTTATTGCAGAGAAGAATAAACGGTCGTTGAACCGGCAGATTGAGTTTTTGGCGGAGCAATGTGCTGAGGATTATGAGAAAGCATATGGGGAGATTGAGACGGAAAAAGAAGGGTGAGAGCCCTTCTTTTATCTTGTGATCTACAATAGAAGAATCCACTACTTTCTAAGAAAATTACCCCACGAAGCCATAGCGGTGGAGGCTGTATATTCCTGTATTTTCTAATTAAACACTAATAATTTAGCCCCGGATCGCTCCGGGGACAGGCCTGCATTTTTACGCATCTTTCAGAGAGGCTCGCAGGATCTGTTAATATATTATATGTATTTGCTAGTATTTTATATCCTTGTAAGAACTTCTTGCCAGCTTTCCGGAAAGCCTAAGTCACCTATATAAACCTCATCGTATTCATTAAGAGTGTCTTGAAGCCTTACAATAAATTGGTTCCAAAGATAACTGTCGATAATGAGCGTCTTTAGTGCATAAATATATGCAAAAACTTTATTGTTACTCACTCCCAAACTCCAAAATTGATCGGGTAACTTCAATTTAATTGTCATATTACGATTGTATAGTCTTCCTCTATGAGCACAAATATTTCTTATTATGGAAAGCCCATGGAGCCAATTAGCTATATAATCACAATGCACCCCATAATATTCTCTTGCTATTTCTTGACGTTGTGCAAATAGCATATTGTTATAGATTTTGGATAATTTGCCAAAAGAAATAAGCTCAACAACTACCCAGATAGGAAAGTTTCCACCGTAATTATCAAAGTGATGGCGCACAAATGGCTCCTGTAGCGTTATACCGTTATCTATGTCTTCCACAAATTTATTCATAAACTCGTAATGACGAACCGGGTCTCTGAAATTTGATGAATCTAGATATCCTAATGGTCCATACTTCCGAGCATGATGATAGGCAATGTGAGTTCGAAACGCTACTTCCACATAATCAAGAATATACAAGAGTAATCCACGCAAAGTAGAATCTAGTTTGTAAACCTGACAAATATGTTCAAATGTCGTAGACTCTTCAAAGACATCGTTCTTTCGGAACGATAATGTATAGCCACTGAAACGATAATAATTTACACACTTTAAGAAAGATGCGGCTGCAATCTCATCGTATATGATAAGTCCGCGATCTTTTAGTCTCTGTATCTGTTCTTCAATACATAGAAACGGTTTGACATCTACCATTGACCCATCTCCTATAAAAAAACGGCCCGCCATGTTACGCATACAACGTCGAAACGTTATAGAGGCTCGGCGGGATCTGTTAAATACATTATAATTCACTCTTGTAACTTTATCAATACTCCTTCGCATAATATTTTTCGAAATATTTCTACTTTTCATCCTGATAGCTTGTTTGGAAATGTCCACTTTTTCCTTTTACTTAAGCATTCCTTCAACACATCCACCACACTCGCTTCACCCGGGTAATTGGTACCCAACTCGCTCCAAAAAGCCCGGGCAAGAAAGGCTTTTTTCATTAGTTAAAATAGCGCCTATCGTTACTTTTTTACCGCCCGCTACCGGACTCCTGTCCTCTCGCTGCTTGACACTTCCTGTGTCTGGCTAAAAAGCAACCAAAAAGTCGCCGGAACCTGCGGCTTCCGGACCTCCCTTAAATCATCCAAGGTTTTTTATCGGGTCTTCGCCATCCTTGGCTAATAATTTGCCTGAAAGAAGTCCTTCCGATGCCGACCGCCGTAAACATCCGTTATTAGGCGGCGGGCTTGGCTTTTTTGGTAGTGTATCGTTGGAGACGACTTATGGTTTTCTGCAGTAGAGGCAAGTTCTACCGGGTGATACTGAAGGCCTTACGCTGCTTTGATGAGCGAAAAAGGACTGCTTTCACTCATCATCCGATTCCTTTCCGCTCACCCGGGCAACCCCTTCATGCTCGATCTCAAGGGTTTCAATGGCGACCTCATTTCCCTTGGCGTTTAAGTCGGGTGAGTCATACTTTGTGGGCCAGGCTTCTTTCATCTCCCATCGGCCAACGGTAGATCCTTCTTCATTGACCTGTGTTATTTCGATGGTTATCTTAGCCCCCTGTCCTTTTAGAGCGGCGCGGATGTCTCGGGCAAAGCGCGGGCTGATATGTCCTTGACTGAGAGCGATTCGCCCTCGGGAGATAGAGCCTTTTCGGGGTAGGCCGACGATGCGGGTGAAGGTGCCGTGCGGGGTTGATCCTATCCTAAGAATGTAATGTGGACCCTTGATCCGTGGTGCGAGAGCAAAACCTATCGTGGAAAGGCAGACAAAAGCCATTACGATAAAAATTAGACGGCGCATTGTCAGGAACTCCTTTCGAACGTTGATTATCTGCTTATTATTTCGGTAAGAAAATGGTAAATCCTTGGTAGGCGAAATTTTTGTAGTTTGCAATATAAATGATGTCATCGACGACCGCCGTAAACATCCGTTATAAGGCGGCGGGCTTGGTTTTTGGAAGTATATCGTTGAAACTTCTTTATAAAAAACGGACTGAATAACTTCAATCCGCCAAGTCACACACTATTAACGCTAAATCGAGTATCTCCTGAGCCATACCAATGGCTTTTCTTGCATCTTCTTCCGTAGCTTCCGGCCAGTCTCCCGGATATCTTGCTTCGACGCTCCACTCACTTAACCAGGATAGATTATAGAGCTCAAGTTTTGCTCTTATCTCATCTGGCATCTTATTAGCCAACAGATCTAAATCATGGGTCCTAATCAGAGTAATTCCAAAGTAGATCCATAGCGCTTTAAGAGTCTTTTCGACACTCTGTTCAGCGAAATAACAGACATTTCTCATGGGTATACCTTCGTTATTATTTAGCGCCACGGCGCTTTTCAGGTCACCCGATGCATATTCCAGCCATTGTCTAGCAATTTCTCGCTCTTTACCTTTCATATAAGACTTTTCCTTCTGCGACAATGGATTGGTAAATATAACCGTTAGTATTGCCCTTTTGCTCATACTCTTCTGGACTAATGACGAGCACATCTTTGGAAACATCAAAGTCTCTTAACTGATGTCGAATCGAGACCTGGCAGTCACGTTTGGAGCCAGAGTAAGGCATAACAACAAGGAGATCCACGTCGCTATCGGCCGTTGCTTCGCCTCTTGCCCAGGATCCAAAGACGACAACCTTTTGCGGAGAGAATGCATCCACAATCCTTTGGGTCATTTGCTGGATAATTTCGGCGTTAGCCATTTTGATTACCCCTAAACTTATTCTTGTCCATATTATACCCTTTATTTCCATTTCACGCCATATCCATAGCGGCTCCCTTGGTTTTTTTGAAGTGTTTCGTTGGAGACGACCACTTCCTGGCCCCTTATGCGGGAGTCATGCCGGTTTGACGGGCGGCGGTCATGACGGCTTGTGCATCCGTGGTCAGTATTTGATGACCTTCCCTACCGCTTCCTTTTGTTTTGGTTACTTGGTCAATTGCTCTTTTCTCGCAAAGCTTTTTTGATATCTCTGTTAATCCTGCGTTTGGCTTGAGATAATGCTTTCGTAATCGGTTTATTCTGATAAAGAACTTGGTCTAGTTCAGATGCGACAATATGAGAAGCAATTCCATCAAATACATTCGCTCGGTAATTTGGTGTTTCTCTACTAATCTCTATCCATAGTAACCTAGCCTGTTGTCCATCGAAAATATCGATAGCTTCACTAAAATGGGGGTCATCCCAGACACCCATATAGGCTGGAATGCCGCCTGTCATTTTTGAAAAGGCCATAACAGCTTGGGGATCGGTTGCTAAATATTTTATTACAGTCCACGCCGCTGCCTTGTGTTTTGCTTTTTGCGGTATACATAACCACCACCCATGGGCCATAGCAGACATTGGTTTAGTATCTATTCTGCGGGATGGGCACTTCGTAACGATCCATGTACTGTTTTTTTGTAATGATCTCCGTAGAACTTCTCCTGTCGTGTCATCGGCAATCGAATAAGCAACTTTACCGTTTTTGATTGTGTTTATCCACTGACTTGACCCCGGATTAGTACTGGCCGTATAGCCTGCCTGTTGAAATCGGAGAGCCCAATGAAACGCTTCTTGAAAGAGAGTGTTTTCCACGAGTATTTGTCCTTTACCATCAAAGTATTTTTGAAAGCTAGAATCGATAATCATCCAAGCGATCTCCGATGCGCTACCGATGAACCAATGATCCACCTTGCCGTCCCCATCAGTATCTCGGGTAAGTTTCCCAGCGGCCACAAACAATTCATCCATGGTTCGAATAGATGTTGGATCGATACCGACACTATTAACGCTCTCCCGATGCCAGTAAGCGCATCTTGGTCCGCTTAAAAGCGGGACACCTATAATGCGCCTACGATTAAGCAATAATTCGGATTGATCCCAGGTGTGATAAGCCATATGTTTTCTTATGCGTAAGACTCTAAATGGTTCCGGTCTTAAGTCCGTCATTATAGCAGAGGCTGCAAAAAATGGCAGGGATTGTTTATCCAAAAATGCTATATTGGGTATGTTCTCACCGTTCGCTTTCAAGGCTGAAAACAGCGAACCATGACGTATAGGCCATATTTCCAGTTGCAATTCAGGATGGCGTTGAGCCAAAAGGATATTCATTTCTTTTATGTAATTGTGCATTTCTTCGGGTGCTGCAATCACCACCCGAACCGGTTGAGTGGCGCCAATAGGCGTTATTGAGGCGGATAAAAGGAGTATAAGAAGGATTATATACTTTTTCATTGTATCAACCCTCTTTGTTTTAATCCCATATAATATCTGGATATTCTTCCCTATCGTGTTGTTTTCCTTTATCCGTCCACTTTGGACTTGTCTTTTCTGAGTTGGGCTTATTGGCAGTAAATCTGCAAGTCGAAATAGCGCCTATCGTTACTTTTTGACCGACCAAAAAGTAACCAAAAAGTCGCCGAAAACCGTTGGGCCGGTTTTCCGTCTTTCCGGCCCATATGACAGGGTTGATTCACGAAGTGAATTGTCTGCCTGTAAGATGTTCTTCCGATGCCGACCGCCGTGAACATCCGTTATAAGGCGGCGGGCTTGGCTTTAGAATGGTATCCTTTGATGTTTATTGTAAGTACAAATGCTTATTTAGCACAACCCGCTCTTCTATCCCATTCGGATAAAGAAAGATCAACCTCTTCTTATCCAGAACAGGTTCTGCTCTATGAATTACTCGATGATGATTTGGGCAGATGATCATTTGATTGGATGAATCGTTGTTGAGGGAAATCACAAAGGGGTTCAGATGGTGGGATTCGACGATGTTTGTTTCGTATCTTTTGCCGAAGTTTTCTCCGCAGATCTGGCATCGATAGTCATAGAGCATCTTGAGGTTCTCGCTGATTGCTCTGTTCAGCTTGCGGATCTTTGTTAATTGTTGTGCTGTTTCGATGGTTGCGTGGGGGTCTTCGGCGTTGTAATTTAGGGCTGTCTCGTATTCCTCTTCGCTTTCTTTGACTAAAATGCTTTTTAATGCAAGGTTATCATTCTCGGTGATACATTCCATGACGTATGTGTCTTCGTACTCAGTGGTGTATAGGGCCAGGTATTCCTTTCTTTCTGATGGGATATCGATGAATTTCTTTCGTTTATCGGTATTCATGCTTCGTTGTTCACTGAGATACTGGTAGCTGTTGATGAAGAGGCTTCGAAGCTTTATTGCGATATCGCTCTGGGGGTTGTATCTTATTTGCAGGATATCTTTATGGCCGGGGTATTTGGCTTCGTCAAATTTTTGGTTGACCAGTATTGCTTGGTATGTCATACCGTCGAGGACGAGGGAGATCGGTTTTGACTCTCCCCGTTGGATGAAGCGCTGGATATTGTTTTGAAAAGCGACCTGAATATTCAACTTGGCTTGTGTAGGTATATTTAGTTGGCTCATATACTTCGAAGAGAAAATATTACACTATTTACATTGACTTGGCTAAAGTTCTATTTTGCCGTAAGGCAAGTCCTGATCCCCGTACAATCCCATTCCAATACAAAAAACATCATCGACCCACTTATCTTCGCAACTTGTTTATAGGGATCAGATACAATAACAAGAAAGTCACACTTCCAGTAAATCCAAATACTAACGATAATCCGTACTAGGTCTCCAAATTAATCCGCAACTGCAAAAAACTCAGCAATTAACTAGTATGATAGGATTATGAAACCAATTTAAACTTTTTAATAATGTTATGAATTACCATATCGGCATACTGTTTCTCACAGTTTTCAATTATCGTATCAAAAACTGTTTGTAAAACCTTTTTTTCTGCTACCGTTAACTCTAAAAGACACAAAACATCATACTTGAAATTTCCACCTTCAGGTTTACTTAATAATAGAGATCTAAGCTGGTTAAAAGGTTCATTGATATGACTAATTTTTTCTTTAAGGGTCTCTTGCTCACCTATTATATACCCAAAATCATCCTCGAATTCAACATCTTCAATGGAACTTCCCCTACTTTGAGTATTAAGACGTTCGTATGATGCCTGTCTTATCTTCTTCGATATATTCCCACCAACATCTGCCAGTTTATTCAAAAATCTTAAATAGCTTTCATTTTTCTCAAAATTATCTCTCCTAGCATTAGGAATGATGTTCTCATCAAATACAAAAACCTCACCTATTACCCAACCATTGAACCTTTCTTCTTTAAATATTTGGTTTAAGGTATTCTTTTCACCAACCAGTATATTACCTTTGCGGAGCCTTAATCCCTTGATGCTTGAGTTTAAAATTGAGCCTTGCAATTTCGTATCAGCATACCATACAACTCCAATAATTTTTTCGTTTTGATTTTTAATTGTGTCTATCGTGATCCCATGCACTTTGTCGCATAACTTTTTTCGCTTATCTGTCAGAAATTCAGCTGAGTATAACTTATATATCTTTTCTTCGTCTTCATCTACACTTTTAATCCTTATGTCATATTCTTCAATAGGTAATTTATTTTCATGAAAAGCCTCGTGTATTTTCGAGAACCATGGAAACTCTTGCATGTTATATGGAACTGGAGCCACCTCAGCAATATAAGTTTTTACGGTATCTTTATCCAAAATATCATCAAGGTTGACTACGCCTTCTAAAACAACCTTAAAGTAATGGTTATCACTTCTCTCCGGTGAATAGCTAATTGTAATAACTTTCTCCAATACTCCCTTTAAATCCATGTTGGTTTCTTGGCCAGGAATAAGTAATTTATTCAACTTAACACAATCAAATTCGACAGTGGTAGCTAATTCTTCCCCTTTATATGATGTCGAAAATAGCAATTTCTTTGAGTAACTCAAACCAATAAGTCGACCTATTCCACGAAAACCTCTATTCTTTTTTGGAGATTTGTTGGAATTCCCAATATCTATTAACAAATTAACTGCTTTTCTTATTTCGATGCCCGTACCATTGTCTTCAATTACTATTCTCTTTGCCCCTTTATCTGCTTGAACAATAACCTTTCCTTCACTTTTACTAATAATTCCTTTAATTACAGCTTCATCTAAAGCATCGATAGCATTCTGAATATACTCTCGGTAAAGGATTTTTGGGCTTAAATACATTCCTAAAGTTAATGATTCTAATGTATATTTACCAATAGATATTTCCATTGTAAAACCCCCATTAAAATATCTTGCCTTGCATTATTAACTCACGATCTCGTGCTGATGATACTGCACTTAGCAAATGTTGTTCCATGGCCTGCAATAAAATCTGGGCTCCAACCGTGTTAGAGTGTTTTTTCTGATAGTCTTTAATTAGCCGTTCTTTCCACTCTTCAAGCTTGTCATATATACCGTCGGCTTTTCCTTTTAAGATGTTATTCTTAAATTTCGCAACTTCTTCTTCACTTAGGATTTGGGATTTAAAACATAAACTAAAGATCTGTAGAAACGGAATATTAATTGAATCAAAATTAGTTGCTATGCATGCTTTATTTAAGATATCCAAGACATAATCGTTATTAAAATTATCTTGGACCCACATAGTGAGGATTCTTTTTATACCTTTGGACCCAAAAACTTTAATAAAACCATTCAACTTATGATATAGGAGTCTATTCGAAAAGATATATGAGACCATCCGATCCATAAAAGATGGGCTAGATAGACAATACGTGCTAATAAAATTAAAATCACGTTCATCCTCCAATTGGTTTAAGAGGTCCAAAAACATTGATTCACTTAAATAGTATATATAAATCTTTCTTAAATTCTCTTCTTCCAATTCGAAGAAATGTTCAGGCGAAAACTTATTATCCTTAATCTCACCCAAAAGATTTTCTTTATCGACAAATCGCAATAGACGATTCCATTCCTTAAGTAGACTATTTTGTCGTATTTTTAATTGTTTACGTTTATTATTTTCGCCCTTATTAGCTTTAGTTTTTCCCCTGGCCGCTTCTTTATGCCCTCTACTAGCAATAAGCCATTCAGGCATATATAGAATGTTTTTAAATTCATCGAGGCTCTTTCCAAAGTCTGCTTTAAAAAATGTCTCGCTCGCTATTCCCCTTCCTTTAGTGGGAATATACATGACTTGAATAGCCCTTAAAAACTTTTTATTCCACTCTGGGCCAACAAAGCCTCGTTCAGTAGCATCTAATGGTATATACCTCATGGGAAAAGAATAAACGGCTATAGGCTCTTCATTGCCTAACTCTTTGTTCACTTCATTTAATAATTTAAAGTTTATATCAAGACGTTGATATAAATCCTCCGGAGAATCTGCTTTATATTTTTTCCCTTTTCCAGAAAAATCAGGGCTATTGTAGAGAATATAATTTGAAAAAACTTTAAGTCCATTTTTAGCGCAATTCTTTAAAGCCGTCGAATAAGTTTCTTTATCTTCGATATGATCAAAAGCGATTCGAACGGGCCTAATATTTAGTCGAGCTAGTTGTGCCGCCTTTTCTGAAGTTAATAAATGCCCATCAAGGCCTTGGTTAAAATCAACATATCGTGCAATAGTCTTTTTTGTCTTGGGGTTATAATAAGTAGCACCTTTCCCAAATCCAAGCTGAACCAATTCATCAATAATCAAATCAAACTCCGAGGATTTAAGGACGTTATTATCCATTAGTAATAAGTCTTTTTTCTCTTCTTTTTCTCGTTCAACTACTTCAAATATTTGTTCAGCTATCGATATACGTTTCTCATACACAGGTTCTAATGTTTTCACAGCACAAAACCCACAGTTCATTCCACAACCTCTTGTTGTATAAGCGAAATAGGAATTAGCTGTGGGATATTTATACTTAATCTGCTCTAGTATCGAATAATCGGGGGGGAGTTTATCAATGCAAACCTCATCTTGATAGTCCAGCATAGCTGAACTATTTAAAAGCCCTACAACTGGCTTAATTCCTGTTGCCTTTTCATAAAATCCAGGCATTAACGATGAAGCGATACCACCAACAAATATTTTACTAATATCATCAACTAATTCTTTAGCAAATAAAATAGCTTCCTTCGTCGCTTCCCATTCAAAAGTAAAGAGGGTAGTAACATATATTCTATCCCATTTCTTGTAACGTACTTGAAAAGCTTCTTCATTATCTTTATCTCTATCTGTACCTTTAATAAACTGAACATTGTCTCCCCTATATTTCTTATGGTAATATGCCAATTTCATAAGTCCTAAGGGGGGATATTTGTTTTTATAATTAGGTTCAACTAATAAAATTTCACCCATAATTGACCCCTCGCAACGTTTCTTTTTACTAAGTATAGCACAATCCACTTATTAAGTCGATCCAGAAACTTTATTGCGAAACTTTTTTGATTTCCTCTACAAACATAATGGTCGGAAATGTCACATAAACAACTCCAACAGCAAGGAGACCATTATACTGCCGACAAAACCCTGCTTTTATCTGTGATAACAGCCAAGTCGTACTCAATGCTCTTTTTGGTCGCTTCCTATTCGAAACAAACAGCATCGACGCATAGAACCTGTCCATGTTTTTCCCGTCAGTTCATCCAGCAGAGTTCTTTTTGCTAACACAACACATCCCCAGCCGTTTATGGAGGGTTGAAACCTTTCTCCAAAGGCGGGTTTTGTTTGCGCAATTTGGCTCTATCACCAGTATGTCCTCCATACCTTTAAGCCAACCGATTTTCTTCAAAATCCAATACATACAAATAGAATCTAGCCCTCGTTTGAGCCGTGTAGAGGGTGGCCCGGACACTATCGGTTTTCATCTCGTTTTTGTATGTATGGTTTATATAGATAACAACATCCGACTCAAGTCCTTTGAATCCTTGGATTGTTCTGTAAGCTATCGAATCAGCGTCTGGCAATACCCGTTCATCACTGAGTTTTTGTCCGCCAACCGTAGCAGTTTCGCCCAAGATGGAGTTTTCCTTTTTCCGATTGCTCAATATAACAATCTTTCGTGGAGCCACACCTTCCTTGTTAACTAGTTTGTTTATGACAGAGTCAATAAACGATACGGCTTGCGACTTTCTTGTGAACTTCCGACAATCAGGTTCAACACCCTCAATCTGATTGGCGATTGTATCTAAACCCAAATTGGTCTGCTCTTGGGCATACCGATAGATGTTGGCAGTATTCCTGATGTTGTACCTAAGCACAAATGGCAGTTCATCAATAAAAAATTTCTCGCCGAAATCTCGCTTAAAAATGTTTTGACTTTCGTCATAAAACACATAGAGCGAGCCATCGTCTTTCGTCATTAGATTGGCGCAAAACGCCCAATCTTCAGTAAAGTCTTGCCCTTCGTCAACCACGACCAAATCGTACCTCTTCAGGTTAGGCAAGTCTCCAATTAGGCCGCTGTATTCTTTGCACCCGTTCCGTTCAGGAGCGGACGTAGCCTTTCCCTTGAGAATAGCATAAGCGAACGAGTCAATGTTGTAGCAGTCTGCGCGACTGTCGGCAACAATGTCCTTTACATTCTCTGCTAATGCTTTATTGTAGCAAAGATATAAGGCTCTGCCGCCGCTCTGCACACAGCGGATTATCTTTTTGATTCCAATCCAAGTCTTACCTGTCCCTGCGCCACCAACAATAAAAACCTTCGGGTAATGCGCCAGCAAATCAATAACCGTATCCTGGGTTCGGTTTATTTCAAGCAACTCACGTTCTTTGTCTTGAATCAGCGCACCTGCGGAAATGGACAAGGCGATACGTTTGTTTATTACGCTGATGAACTTTTTCTGACTATCTGGCGACATGAAAGACGAAACCCCACGCCTCTGATTACGAAAGTAGCGGAATATTTCCGTTACCCGCTTTTGGAGGTCGCTCATCGCCGAAAGATCAATGGTCATTTCCATTGGCGAGCCTATTGTTATCGGCGAGTTGATGGAGTAATTCGGGTATGCTACCGCACATCCGTAAACTCCTGAAAACTGAGCCTCCACCTCATCTTCATAATACTTCTTGAAAAAGCGCATACTTTGTTCTGCTTGGTGGTAAGGAGAACGCTTCAACTTTCTTTCGCCGTCGTGGTCAATTAGATACCACGCACCATCATCAACCCTCATTCCCGTACCGCCCTTGACTTCAATGCAAAGAAACCCATAGTCCGGGTTGAAAATCAGAAAGTCGCATTCGCTGTCTTCCCGAACGCCATTGTTCGTAGAGTACCACCGCACCGAATAGAAAACGTGGTACTTATCAGACAGCTGATCTTTGCAGGCATTAAAGAACTTCACCTCAGAATAGGCATGGTATACTTCGGGTATTTGAGCAGGGTGCATGATAGCCATAATCAATCCTCCCAGAAGCCGATCAACTTCTCTTGCTTTACTTTATTAAAGTATCCGCAGAGGTAGCCTCGGTCTAAATCCTTGTTGAAGTGCTGGCAAGACACCTCGTTCAAGAATAGACAACCGACACAAGCCTTTTCTTTATCAACACAGATGGGGTCAAAGATACACTTCTTTGACTGTTCCTTGGCGTGTTTTAGCCAACGGTCAAAATGCGACTGAAACGCGTTGTACAACGCTCCCATATTGAACCCTTGAGAATTGGAGCAATAGACAAACACCGCAGGGATACTCGGCAGGATGTATTCCGAGAGAGAATTTTTATCCAAACCGCATATTTCAGACGCTTCATTTATCAGTGCATGGGAAATGCTGTGTATCAGGGTATAAACCCTTTTCGATATTACTCCGTAGGTGTCGGTTTCATCTATGGCAGTAAATGGGGTGATACGGTCAAGGCGCACTCGGTCTAAGAACCACATTTTGATGCCATAGTCGCTCATATCCTGCGGCAAGTCCTCTTTTTGAATCATCTGGTTGTCAAGAAGCCAGTTTAGAACTTTTCGCCGGTTGAGCTCAAACAGCACCCCTTCTGTTTCAAGGCGTGTGGCATATATATTTTTCTTTTCCATCTCTTGTGGGAAACCGTGCAGCTTAACCCCTTTCCTACATTCCCTTTCCTTACGAGTATATCCATACGCCGCGAAAACGATGGGGACACCAGAGCAGATCTGAACCTTAGAAAAGCCCAGCACCTCAGCGATACCAATATAGTCGGGTTTTATACCATCATTGACGATTTCGGCATCTCGTTCCGCCTCTTCAAGGGAGAGGATTACCTTTGAGTGGACAAGTTCGTCATACTCAAGAATCTCTTCAGCAATCGGCTTAATATCGTCTGTGCTCACATATGAGAGACCCTGTCCAACCTTTTCAACGGCATCAAATATCTTTCCGCACGGATTGGCTCGCCTTCTTGCATCCAGTACCATTGCAATAGTTGTGTCGTCGAGCCCACCTAATCGCAAGTTTTCCGCTTCTTTCTGGAGAGCCACTTCAAATTCGTCTTCCTGAGTGATATTCCCCTTTGCAATAATGACAGCGTATTCCTCTTGAGGTATCAAGCCCAAATATTGAGCGATAACAACCTTCTCTCCCCGACTTTCTTCCTCATTATCTAAGAACACATCTTTCCGCTTATCAAGCAAGTCAATAAGCGAAAGCGTGAATGGGAAGTAGTGCGCTGAATCCAACGCAGGTTTAATATCAAGTTTCTGCTTGCATTCAGGGCAATAGAAAGGCACATCGGCTTTCTGACCACACTTTTTACATACAAAATCACTTCTACTACCGCGACGGGTCATATACTTCGTTCCGTGCTCTTTGTTGCGGCATTTGGGAACAAAAATACCGTCGGCATAGCCGCATTTGCAGAAGCGAATGAACCTTAGCTGTGTCATATGTTTGCCACATGAATCACACGGCTCGTGTTCGCGGCGTTTGAACTCATCATAGCTATAATATTGCCGGACTCGACCGCAGGAATTGCAAACGAAAACCCATGGTTTCACAGATGTAACAATTGCCCGTTCGTGTTCGCTGACTTTTGGGGTTAGCACATAGTAGTTATCCTCGTTGATGATAGAGGAAAAGTTTATAACGGACGCCACTCTATCAGGACTTCCGTTTTTAAAATCACTCACCCTCTGATTCACTATACGCAGGAGGCGTTTATTATTAATGCCTGTCAGATGAACGCTATTCCAGCGGTCAACATGAACAGCATAGGTGGTTCCACCGCCACTTTGTGTAAAATCCACCCAGCTACCGGGCAGATACTTGTATAGGGCTTGATGCACTCCACGGAGCATCGTTTTCTTGGTATTCTTGATAGAAGCCATTCCGTTTCCCTCCTATTCCATCTCGACAAGAAGTTGCTTGTCTGTGTCTCGAAGGCTGAGCATTACTTTGAAGTAGCAATGCTTAAAAACATCTGTTAGGTAAGCATTTGCATCAAACGAACCGTTTTTTAGTTGGTCCACAAGTTTGTCAACCAATCGGTCAATCGACTGCCTGTAGAGTTTCCCAACCGTACTATCATCATCGGAACACTTGTAAACCCCGTAGGCATGAGCCTTAAGCTCCGCTGCTGTAATCTTGTCCTCAAGTAAGGCTGCTTTAAGGTTCGAGTATTTGCTGACATCGCTCATGCCTGCCGCGTGCTTCAGAGCATAACGGTAGTGGTTAAGAATCAGACTTGATATAACGCCCGGAAGGGTATTCTCAACCGCTTTTGTTGCCCAGCGATTTATCGAAACCGAATCCACAAGGATGTCCTTGTATTCGTGGAACTTGACAAAGTTCTTGAGATAGCTTCGGTCTTTCTCCCGGGATGGGCGCATAATATCAATGACCACGCCCGTGTGCTTCCTGCCAACTCGAGAGTAAGCCTGAATATACTCAGCCGTATTGCCGGGGATTCCGTAAAACAACATGAGGTTAAATCTGTCTGCATCAACACCATGGGAAATCATACTGGTTGCCGCAATCATATTGAAGTCTATGCCATCAACAACGCTTTCGGCGTGTTCAATGGTTGAAAGCGTTGCCCGGACCTCTTGGAAAGAATCATCACCGGTCATCTTCTTGGCGGTCAACGGTTGAACACCATCTTCGTTCAATTCCGTATTGATGGGGTCTTCCAATGCTTGCAGTACCAAATTACTTTCAAGTTTAACATTGTTGTACTCAAGGATTATCCAGTATTCCTCCAGCAACCGCTTAACTTCTGCTACACGCTCGTCTTCGGTTCCTGTTATATCTATGCCTTCAAAAGAAAGAACCTCATGCGGGTTGGCATAAAGATTCCAAACCACTCGTTTTAGGTATTGGAGAGAGTATGCAACACTATTTATGATTGCTTTGCCGAACGGAGCATAGCCGACGATAATCCTGCCAATGTCGTCCTTGTCGATGAATGAGTAGAAATTGTGATCAAGGTATGGTGAAGCGGCAGGAAACCGAATCGCACCTTTCCAATAAAGATGCTTGGCTTGTTCGGCATAAGCGGAAATAGTTGCGGTAGCACCGATTACCTTGACACCTCTGTTGCACCCTGACAGATTCCGTATGAAATACTCAATCAAAGTTTCGTAATGGGAATCGTAAGCCCCTAACGACTCTCTGATAAGATGCAACTCATCTTGAATCATCAGTGTTGGCGCAGGGTCTTTCATTAATACTTTTTTAAAGTCGTCAGGATCGCACTGGCAACCATCAGCCAGGCATTTTGTTTTCGCCGTAAACCCGTGCTTCGGACATTCAAACTCTGCTCCGCACAAAATATTGTGGAAGTTCGTGTTAAACCCTATAGCAGTCATTTTGTCGACCGTGGAAATGACGACAGACGGCAGATATCTGTAGATATCGTTGTCTACCATAAACAACTGGATAACGCCCTGAGAAGCGCATTCCGTGTTGCTGCATATATGCCTCAAAGAGTTTATATCGGCATCATAAACCACATGAACTGTTTCTTGACCGCAAAACGGGCAAACATTGATCAGTAGATATTTGTTATCCATTTCGTCTGGTGAAAACTCCAATAGCGATCTTTGCAGGTCTTTATCTATTTTGTTTGGGGTATTCCCCTCGCCAACATAATAACCGAGGCTGAACGGGCTACCGCCAGCGATTTTTGCCTGGCGGATTACTTCAGCGGTGGAAAGTATGTTCACAACACGCTGAACCTGCTGCACAGACAACAAGCGGAGCGGGTACTTCAAAATAGCTGTGACGCCGTAGTTCTTACCACGTAGTCGGTCAAAGAATAGGTTGAAAATGAGGATTCCCAAAAACGCCTCTGTTTTACCACCGCCAGTAGGGAAATAGAGGATGTCTACATCGTCAGTCTTTGCCTTGCCTCTGATGTCATCGTCGAGCATTAAGTCTTGCTCGTGTGCTACTACATCGAGAATTAGAGAAACGATAAATACAATCTGAAACAGACGCCAACTGTCGTAACCCTTTCCCTTTGCAGCTTCTTTGAAGGCTTGGTTCATATAACGAAAGGCATCGAAAACCATATTGTGCCTACTGAGTAGATCAATACCAGTGGCAAACCGACTTATTTCCAAATTAAAGGCAGCAATCTCTTTGCCGAACTGACCCACGCCCGTTTCAGTAAGAGCACGGTCATCACCCTGTGGAAGTTGCTCTCGCTGCCCTAAATCCGACCGCCAGTTAGCCAACTCCGTCTGCATTTCGTTATAGATTTTCTTTAGTGTACCTATCGGATCGGAAATCAGGTCATCAAACTTGATTGCCATCTTATCGTTTGTCTTCAAGCGATGCTGAATAAAATACGGCACATGGGTGGTCTGTATCTGGACCTTTTCTTTGTCGTAGGTGACATTGCAGTTGTTTCCAGTGGCAAAAACGAACTTATTGTATTTATAGTCGTCATCGAAGTAGTCCAGTTCAATTGGGACGAATTCTGTGTTCAGGCATTTGACCTTAATGCCAGAATTAAATAGAGTGTTTATTCGATACTTGTCTGTCTTGGCAGCAGCCTGCCCGAATCCCGCACTTTCATCTCCGAAGGGTGTCTCGTTACTGAGGGCAACAGTTACATTTAGGTAATCGCCGCTACCTTTTAAATCCACACTCAGTGAATAGTCAAAACGAAGAAACATATCGAATTCCTCACGAGTCCTTTGCTTTTTGATATACGCCTGCCAAACCTCTTCCGAAAGCAAATCTTCAATTTTCAGTTTGTCCCTGAACTGGCAAGGCATAATGTTAGGGCGGTTTTTTGCTTCGGCACAAAGCGCCTCGACTTGTCGCTTAATTTCCTCATAAAACGAAGAGTCTGCGGGTATGCTTCCGCAATCGAAAGACGATCTGTAAATGTCTATAATTTTTACTCCAACCAGTGCCTCATCTCTATCTATAGCTATCTTTTCATAGACAGGTAGAAGTTGAACTTTATGGGCCTGCATTTCTTGTGTCAGCGTCCCTGCTTTGTATGCGTCGGCAAGCGCTGCAAAATCAGCAAGTAGCGGATCAGGCTTGAATGTGGATATGAAGTTTTTTAAGAAGAACTCGCGCTGTTGTTCAAGGTTTGGCAAAACCCTGAAAAAGAAGTTGCCTTGCGGATAGATTTGCAACTCCGCAGTTCCAATGTCCTTTTTAGGAATTCTGAAGTCCACGCTTATTTGCTTAATCAGAACACTCGAAGAAAAGCTATCCTCGGCGCTCTGTGGAGACAGCTTGCCAACAAAGATACGGTCTTCAGGACTATTGAACAGACACTGCTTTTTGTCCGTACCGGAAATTGCAGCTACAAACCTGTCGATAATGTTGCTTGCTAATATCTCTCTGTTATTCGGCATGAGCTTCCCACCCCTTTTCTTTTAGTCTCTCGGAAACAAATTTAGCTTTTAGCCCCAGATTTGAAATAACAAGTTCGAATGCCATATTGTAAACGGCATCATCAATCAGAGTCCCATATCGACTAAGAACTGCAAGAGCTTCTATGCACTCTTTATAACTTCCAATAGAACACAATACTGCGTTCCTATCCCGTTGAATGAGACTTTTGAAATGATTCTCAAAAGCATTGAAAAGATCACCTATTTTGTCCCAGTTTTTGAAATAAGCTGAGCCTACAATTTCTGACAGCCATATGGTCATTGCTACATTTTTGTATTCAACGATCCTACTCTGGCAAACGGTTTCAGCTTCGCATATGACATTACGCCAGTGAGCGAACTTTACTTTGCATTCGTCGTCGCAAGAGTCAGAAATCAGAAAGTCCAAGTAATCTCTAAAGTTTCCAAGCGGTGCATATTCCATTTCTCCGCGCGAAATTAAATCGACTGTTTCAGCGGTAGCGGCCGCAGAAGTTAATGTTTGTGATTGTGCGGCACTCGGACGATACATGTTTGGAGAAACGACAGCCTCCTCGCCATCATCCAAATCAAGCGGCTCGCCAGTAATAACTGTATTGGCGGCAACCTTACCTGCCCCATACGCCGTTTCCCCACAAAGGATGTTCTTTTCACTCTTGGCAATTTTTTCAACGGCGAGGATTTTACCAACAATAATGCTACCATCAGCCACGATGGTTCCACCATCTATATCTTGAGCGACAATCCTGTCGTGGGTTTCGATGTTGCTTGCTCGGATATCGTTTACCCAAATTTCATTCTGAACGACAATCGAACCACTGACCTCACAACTCCCAAGGCAAACAAACCTACCTTTGATATCGAGTTCGGTTGCTTCAATGTCCCCCAGAACGATCAAGTCAAAGAGGGCCGTTATCTTGCCATTACATTTAACGTTGGAGGCAACAATGTAACTGGCTTTAAATGTTGCTTCATCGCACGGCTTGAATGAAGGTAAGATGAAGCGTCTGCCCGACTCGATTACGCCTTTGGTCTTGTCATCGTATGTAGTCATTGATTGCTCACCCCCTACATTGACTGCCTAAGCAAGTCCATATATATTGATTCACCCTTTGGAGCCGAGAGGATGATAGTCAGTTCGTCTTTCGCTCTCGTACATCCTGTATAAAGGAAGTTGATGTTCTTTTTGAAGGCTTCGAGTTTATCAGGTAACTGCTCAGGTGTAGCCGCCGTAAAATCATCTATAGTTCTTACTTTTTCATGCGTTCCGAGCGGGCGTAATCCAGCTATAACAACAGCCCTAAAATCAAGACCTAAAGACCCCTCAATAGTGGCAATTGTTACGCCCCTTCTCGAACCATACGTCGCGCCCTCAGATTCGCCTGGAATCAGAATAGCTGGATTTTCCCATCCTTGAGCATAAAAATATCGTTTGATAAATGGTAACAACTGATAATAATGTGTTTTCCACCCTTTGGATGTGTACTGCGCCGCTCTGTTATACAAAATGACTGCAATGTCAACCTCACTGAGACCTTTCGTTTCTATAAGGTCTCGAACAGCATCTCCAATTGCTCTTCCCTCGCCTTCATTACTCAGGTCAGAGAGTTCAACCAAAGTGGGAAAATGACCATCTCTGTATGCAGTTCCGCGCAAAAACAATTCTGGGTCTGTTGTTAGGTCAACTCCCAGCTTTGTTCCCATTGCTTTGGCGGCAGCGACATAGCAGTCGATAGCATCATTTATCGGCTTCGAATTCCGGTAATTTGTCTCTATTGGGAGCGTTTTGCCCCTGTATTCGGGGTAAACATCTCCTCCGCCTTGCCACGGCGCTTTCCCTTGCTTGATATTGTTCTTTATATCTTGCGACTTATCGCCAGCTATTGTAAAGAAGTGGTCATCAGCATTTTTACTTTTGAGCAGATTAAAGCAAAACCGATACCACTCGGGTCTAAAAATCTGAACTTCATCAATGAAGATGCCATAGTAACGCTGACGGATTCTGCCTTCCGACAACTTGTTATTCACTACATTAAACAACTTATCGTAGTAATCTTCATTATTGTATGACGGAAGTTCAATGTCGTTGCTCTTTAACAGGAACTTGCATAGAGCAAAGAATGTTAAGCAATGCACGTTCTTATCTGAAAAACCCGCTTGGGCTATTGCCCACTGATAATAATTGTTCAAATTTCTGTTGTAACATGTGATGAGGAACTCCTCGCTCGGATTAAGGCTTGCCAATTTAAAGCATTTGGAAATAAGCAGGACGCTTTTACCGCTTCCAGCACAAGCCAAGATAAGTTGATTGCCCTTTGCAATCCTGTTGATGATGTCTATCTGCTTACTGTCCAAACGATAAGACTGCACAGCTCTATCTGTTGGGTCCAAATCACCGTCCGTCCCAGTCACTGCATCATTCTCGTTCAGTATGTATTTGCGTGGAATCGTTATCTCAGGGCATAGTCTCTGGAACACATTATTGACGAGGTCTTCTTTAAGTTCCTCGTCGTCATCAAGGTAGCAAGTTAGCACACCAACGCCGTCCTTGCGTACTTGTGTAATTGTGTCCTTAAAGATAATGTGTTTAGAGCAGAACCTGCGTTCACTCTCATCCATACTGTCTAAAATCTGGGACGAGTCAATTTTTGGTAGCACAAAGCAAACATTCACCGAAAAGCGTATTTTGCCAGATTCGTCAGTTAGATAACGGCTCTCTTCAAGTCTCTTAATGATGTCATTTGCAAGCATATCGTAAACAATTGGGTTTCCAAGTGCCTTGATAGTCATTTGGGCTGCAGACTCAGCCATTTCCAAAAAGCGAAACAAGAGTATCCCTTTTTTCACGAGCAGTAAGTTAAACAGTTCGGGTTTCCCTCCGCCTGCGTCCTTTTTGCGCGGGTTTATATGCAACACATAATACGCCATCTCCTCGTTAGAGAAAGCTCGCTCAACTGTCCGCAGGAAAGACTTTTCGTCAACCGACAGTTCCAACTGGTCGTGTTTTTCGGGATAGACTTGAATCATTACTTTTTCCCTCCCGATGTCAGTTCATCAATAAACTGACGGTACAGACTGTCAACGGTAGTCCTCTCAAAGTTACGCGTTAAGACTTCCATCATTGCCTGAATTACATTTTTCTCAGCTTTTGAAAAGTTGGACGGAATATCTTTCTTGACCCTGAAATTCGTTGACTCGTCAACTTCATCCGCAAGTGTAGTAAGCTTCTCAATCAGAGCCGTTTTCTGTTCCACGACTTCAGTTGGCGCATTTTTGGGGATTGTGTAAAGGTCTCTTTTTGTTGCATCAATACCGGCCGCCACTTGCTTTTTTTCAGCAGAGGAGTGGAAACCAGTCGTGAGTACTTCCTCGATCTTGACGACATCCCGCTCAACCTTTTTAAGGGTCTTCTGCATTGGGTTGTTTCTGACCTTAGATGCCGCACGAATTTTATCGGTTATGTCTGTACCGATTGTGTTCCGTAAGCCTATGGTGAAATCGTAGAAGGTATTGTTCTTCTCAAAATCATCACGCCGTGCATTCGGTATCAAATTGGGTGAAATGACATAAACTTCGCCGATAGTCCAACCGTTAAATCGGGCCTCTTTGTAGTAGGGCGCTAAAGTTCTCTGATTTCCAATGAGGATATTCCCTTGGCGAACGCGAACGCCTGAAATGCGCTCATCCACCAATGTTCCCGAAAAATCTGTATCTGCATACCAACCATAGGCCATGAGTTGTTGGCTTCCATCATTTATCCGAAAGAACGACAAACCGAGTATTTCGTCTTTTGACACACCCGCTCTTGAGTTTGCCTCAAAGGTATTTTTATAGGGCTTGTACACCTGGGAAAGCGCCTCGAATGATTCGCCGATGAAAACAGGATACTCGGCGATTACAACTCCGTTCTCTTCCAATTTCGAATTAATCTCACGCCCCCAATAGAACCTATCCCTGAACGGAACTGGTGCAACCTGCGAAATATAGTCTTTTACCGTTTCCAAATCCAAGAGCGAAGAGATGTCATCAACATCCTCCATCTTCACAATGAAGTAGTGCGCAGAAGATTGTTCTTGCATAACCTTAACATCGGTAACGGCTTCAATAACGCTTTGTAAATTGTGTTCCGTGCTTTGACCCGGAACCAAAAGGGCTTTCAACTTTTCACAGTCGAAAGTAACCAGCGTCTTTTCGTTCTCGCCCAACGCCGTGGTGCAAAAGCTGAGTTTTTTGCAGTAAGAAAGACCACCGAGGCGACCGATACCACGGAAGCCGCGATGTGTGGTATGCACCTTGGTGGAATTGCCTATGTCGAGCAGCGTTTTCCTTACTAAATCTTTTTTAATGCCTGTCCCGTTATCCCGAATACTTATTTCTTGCCTCGAACCGTCAACGATAATTTCAATGCGGAAATCCTGCGCCTGCATAAGACCTCCTGCAAGTGCAGTGTCAAGCGAATCGACTGCGTTTTGAATGTACTCCCGATAGCATGACTCAGGTTCGCTGTACATACCTGTTGTCAGCGATTCGAGCGTAAATTTGCCGATCTCAATCTCCATTGGGCTCTCCTCCTTTGAAACTATCATTATCTACCGTATCCTTATCGGCTACCTCGCCAGAACGTATCCATTCATTCCAAACAAACAATTCACTTCATGAATTGGCCCTGTCATTTGGGCCGGAAAGTCCGAAAACCGGCCCGACTTTTTCGGCGACTTTTTGGATACTTTTTGGTCGGTCAAAAAGTACCACGCTCTACAAACAAAAGAAAACAGACCCTCTACAAGCCTCCCATAAACAAACTCTTCAAACTTCAAACTTCCCCCATCCAGTTCCCACAATAAAACGAAAAAAGTCCCCCCACCCGAACCGAGAATCCTCCCACCGTCGAGCCAAGGAACTTTCAAATCTCATAAATCATATCACCGCTGTCACTTTTTCTGTCCGCTATTTCAAAGATATAAATTCTCCAAAATCCAACCTTTTCCTGCAAAATTTGGTTGCATTTGCAGGTAACGGGTTGCAAGGAGTGAGAGTAATTCATCAAGATCCCTGCTGTCTGAACCCCTGATTAAGCTGATTTAAGCAAGCCAATGAAGCTCCAATGCTCAATTAAGGTGTAGATTTCCACTTCGAAATGGTTCGAGGGATGGAGCCACTCATCGCGGACGCAAATCCGGCGATTGGCAACTTCTTTCGGACAGGCAGACACTTGCTAAGTTACCCGGTCACTTCAATAAACCCTCTTCCCCGGCACCGCACCCCTAACCCCTCCCCGAGGATCTTCC
>OBJA01000604.1_pt1 | contig 29695 bp, 22 predicted proteins | sample 1519751 | NCBI WGS metagenome assembly OBJA01 (sample SAMEA3881238, study PRJEB22517) | soil metagenome | biome: lake sediment; feature: soda lake sediment; material: sediment, water from around vicinity | place: India | collected 2013-12-23 | depth 3 m
TTTGAAAATGAATAACTCATTTGTATGCTCTTTTCAAAGGAAGGGAATGTTGTGTTTATCCAACTTTCACCCCCATCATTAGTGTAAACATAACATCCATATCCATATCCATATCCTTCTAAAGAATTTGAAAAATGAAACGTAAACATAGTATTATATCCAAAATCATTAATAATGTTTTCTGCTACTTGATGCCATGAACTCCCTTGCATAGTACCCATATAAATCCGTAATCCATTTACCCTATTTGTTCCTACCAAAAATAAGGTGTCGCTATTTTTTACATATAACTTCTTATATTCTAATATTCTACCATCAATCGTTTTTGGCAATCCGTTTAAGAGCATCCTCTCCCAGCTTTGTCCGCCATTTGTGGTCTTATATATAAGAGAATCATTATAAATATATGCTGTAGTTTCATCTTCATGAACCTCATAGCCAAGCACACTTGGTATGGGTAAACGTTCAAGTGTCCATGTTTTAGCTGTATCTGAACTCACATACATATAGCCATTATCTGCAACGGCAACTAAACCTTGCGGTGCTAAATAATGCATTCCTATAAAATTGCCGCTAAATCCCGGGGGAGTTACATCTACAATATCTACTTTTTGGGCATAACTCAAGATACAAATATTGATAAGTAATACTATGGAGAAAAAGTGTTTCATGAGTTTAGGGGTTTAAGGGTTTATAGCTATTATTCATCACTAAGCATTCATAATTAATCATTAACAATTATTTTACTAAGCGTATAAGTTCATAGACATCCTCCATATCAACAACCCCATCTTTGTTTATATCTGCCCATTTGGGGTAACAATCAACTAAATCAACAAGAACATAGGTATCGCATACCGGCATCTCTATTTGATATTTTTCATATCCACCAAGGTGAATGAGTTTTGATGGATCGGCATTAAGTACTTCTACATAATAACGTAACACCTCTACATCTAAGGTTGTTACTGCAGGCATATGATTGTCTTGTTCCGGATGTGGATTTGCTAAATTGCCCCATGGAAAAGGAAGAGGACAAAAACAAGAATCCCATTCAACATATATTTCAAGTGTGTCTGAACCGCAACGGTTACTCACAATATAATCATATTCCCATCTTCCGCCACAGCCATTATCATAAAAAATTGTTCTTTTTAATACACGTTCACCAAATAAAGGATACACTCCTATACCGGAAATACCGGAATTATTCCATACAGAATCTGCTACAACCATAGGGTATGTTGGAGCAAAAATCTTTGGCACATCTTCAACAACAACCATTTTTCGTAACACAATAGTAGTACACTGTCCTATTACCCGTGCATATACGTAAACCGTATCTTTTTTATTAAACAATACATCTATACTCAAATCAGCATCACGTACAATTTCTGCGGATGTTTCCGGAGACACCCACCATGTTACCGAAACAATATTTGTACCCGTAACCCAATATGTTTCTGTTGCATTAACGCAGGTTTCTTCCGTGCCATGCAACTCGGCAGAAAACGGAATAGTTGGCGGATCAACTTCAATAGAAACTGTTTTTGTACTTTGCTCCACAATACACTGCTGTCCATTGCATCCGGTTAAAAGGCGTTTAAGTGTACCGCTAACTAAAACATAACCCTTCTGCGGACAATCGGCAACAGCACGTATTATACAAGTAAGTGCTATTGTTTCGCCCGGAGCAAGATGTACTCCTTGAGCCAGTTCCCATTGTAATATTGTAGAACCATCCGGCATAGGGATTTGCGTAACTCCGGTAATACTTTCGTCAACATCAGGAATATAATTTTCTAAAACAAATCCCGGTGGAATTTGAATAGTTATATATGCACTATCAACAAAACTTTCTGAGCCATTCGTAAGAGACGCACGTATAGAAGTGCTCCCTTTATATTCCGAAAAACTACCACCTTGAGCAGACACAATAAGAGAATCAAGATATTCAAATCCAACAATTTTTGGTTTATACACAAATTTCTTTTCTTGAACTGCGCCGCAATTTGATATACCATTAATTATAAAACTCATATCATCTACTATTCCGCAATCCACCTGCACCCAAAAATCAAGTTGCACCGATTGAGAGGCCCCGGCGAGAGGTTTAAGAGTATCTGCTAACAAATGGTTTCCTAATATATGTTGAGAAATATGTTTATTATTAGAAAATAAAAATATAGGATCGTCAGCAACAAATTCAAACCCATCCACCAAACTGCCTGAGTTACCCTGATAATTCCATTGAATTTCATTATTTGTAAGTGTATAATTTTCGGGGAATTGCTCAAACCATATTCCCAGTTCGGTAAGGTCGGCACGTCCAATATTATCTAAAGTAACCGATATTGGAATATCAACACAAAGAGCCACCGGCACATCAGAATACGTTTCGGTAGCACTTAAAACCGCAACTAAATTTTCTAATTGCAAGCTTGCTGTGGGGTTATTGCAGGCAAAAGCAGAGAAGGTTTGTGCCGTAAGCTCCTCACAACTCCATGCAGACGCAACATTAATTGAGCTAATACCGAAATCGGTACACTTTGCATATGAAACACTAATTGAGACCTCTTTTTGACTTTTAGAATTTAGATAACCAAGTGAAACATAATATTTTTGATTTACAATTTGAGGTTCTATATATTGACCATTAAAAGTTATTTCTTCTATAAACATATCAATCAAATTATTAGGATCAACCTCAAATGCAAGCATTGCATAACCGCCATAATTTCCTATATTTTCAACCTGCACGGTCCACGTGGTAAACTGTTCTATATTTTGTTGCATTTCTGTGGGGTGTAATGCGAGTTGTGCAGTATTAGATATTTGTGATAATCCCATCCCTTGATTAGTATTTTCAATTTTTTCACATTCCATTCCCACAAAATCTGTATACGATATTTTATAAAACGGTGATGGTGTAGGGTATTCTTGATTATTCGGCACACACCGAGGAAATTGATATTTTCTTTCAGAACGTGATTCGCCCGGTTTTATATGAGTATTTGGTGAATAGATAAGAGATTCTCCGGTATGTGCATACCCTTGTTCTGTATAATAAAACTGTGGAACTCCATTAAATTCAACTGAATTTAAGATAATTCCTCCTACATTATTTGGTGTGCCGGGAGCGGCAGCAGCAACGGTAGCGGTAATATCTTTAAATCCACATCCATTTAAAAATGTACTTGTAGTAAATTTCACTTTCGGGTCATAAATAAGAAGAGCTTCTCCCCAACTCCATGTAGCATCGTGTATAGTGCCATTTGATTCTACTGCAATAAATTGCACTTGAAAATTTGCCGCCGTAATATCATTAGTAAGATGAGTAGGAATAAAAACAGTTCCGGTAAATACTAATGAGTCATACATAAGAGAATCAACACCTTCACACAGATTTGCATACAGAAATCTATATGCAACACCATGTCCTCTCGACTTGTATGGATCTAATGTTCCGGTAAGTGCTCCTCCTCCTTGTAAAGGAAGTCGTAAAACAGGATTACGAACCTCAAAATCGGTTACAGCTCCGGTATTGTCCCATATATATACAATAAAATCTGTAAATACCGGGCAGTCTTCTTTACACCAATATAATGCATTTCCCATAGCAGAAAGTAAAGAGCCCGAGCAGGTATTTATGGTATTTTGAGCAAAATATGCTGTATCAACAGAAATACCATAACATCCACCCTCACCCTCTTGATAACAGCGTTCAACAGTATTAGGTGTGGCTTGTGTTACTATAGAGGTAAATGCAGGACAATTGCTTGTTTCAAGAACTAATTTAAAAGATAAATCATCATTTTGACACGCAGTTATTGTTTTAATAATTTCACCTTCATATTTATTTTCAGATGATGTTGTTGCCAAAGATTTTTCACCATCAGGAGTTTGAACATATACTGCATACTCTAAAAAATGAGGAGAAATATTTTCTAACTCAATAAAAGGAGACATTTCTGCAGCATAAAAAAATGAAAAATCACCGGTAGGATTTTTTCGTTGATCTAACGTTCCGGGACCGGTAGCATATGAATGTGTATTTCTTAATTGATCAACATTACCATAATGTCGGTTTATTTCTAAACCGTCAATTTTTTCGCCGTAAAACCGTAATGTAACACCGGTATTTTGATAAGATTCAATATAGATTGGTGCAGCTTCAACACGAATTGTAATAGATTGCCCACCGGGTAAATCTTTAAACTCACCATCACCTGTAAGGTCAGTACCGGTAGTAATGATATATCGTCCATTTAATACAGGGAGTTCTTCTTGCGTTTCAGGGTTTCTAACGGAAATAACAGTACTATTAAACTGACTTAATGATACAGATAGATTTAATAAATAATTAGAAGGAATGTTATGAGCAAGATTATGTAGGGTAATATCGGCAATATAATTTTTACCGCAATAATTAGCATATTGAATAACTTCTCTTGAAACAGTCAATATTGGATTAGGATATTCTTGAGTATAATATATTAATCCACTAGCATTTTCTGTTCTGTTACAAACTGTAGAAAATGCCTTAAAATCGATACTATACATAGTTTGAAGTTGAGCCGAATAGTTTTTTACAAGAAAGGTAGGTTTAAGAATAATAGACTCCTGAGCTTTCATTATACCATGTTCAAAACCAACTATTTCTAAAACTGATTTAGGCAATGCTACCGTAAGTGATGTAGGTGTAGAAGTAAATGTAAGTGTTATAGTTGCTCCCGGTCCTACTAATTCAAGAGAACGTATTTCAAGAGCATTTGGCAAAGCCCATTGCATAGTAAAAATCATATCTTGAACACTTCCGGCATTACGTGCATTTATGATAGGAATTTCATCAGTAAATTCTTCCATAAGAGCAACCGCTATATTATTAAGCGGCGATGAGGGGGTATTTACTTGTAATCCGGGGAACAATACCGGATATGAATTTGTTGTTGTTGTTTTTGTGCCACCAACATATTTAACTTCAACCTCATCAATTACTTGCAATGAATAGCCAGAAGCAGCAACAGGAATAAGAGTGCACGTTGCACGTTTTTGATACTGAACAATAAACTGACTACCTGCAGGAATTGTTTGATTAATTAGTATATTGTTTTGTTGAATATCTGCAGTATGTTGTTGTCCATTTAAAAAATAGGATGCAGTAACAATATCTAAACCCGTTGGTTGAGAAATTTCTATACTCTGAAGAGAAATTGGAGAATTCCCATTTGTAATTTCTACTGAAAAATGTGCAGTTCCAACCCCAACATGTAATGCTTGTTGAAAGCCGGTGGGTACTGTAGTTGCAATCTCAAATTGTGCAAAACTAAATTGTGTAAAACAAAAACATACGACACACGTATATACACGTAAGAATCGTAATCTCATAGAAAAAGGATTTGTTGTCATAGAACAGTGCTTTTAAGGTTATGGTTTTATAGGAGTCGAGTTGCCGCTCGGCTCTTATTTTTATTATTATTTAATGTTATTTTACTTATATTATGTGTTGTCGTAAATTCAACATACAAATATATTATTTTTTGTTAAAAAAAAGTAATATTGTCCTATTTTTTCAAAAAAAAATTATGAGTGTGCAGTTTACATACATATTAAAACTTTACATAAAATTATTTTTTTAACATTCTTTACAAATGTAGACAAACACAGTCTTACTAAAAACATCAAATTATGAGAGAATTGATTCAGACACAATACTTAATGATGAATGCTATATTCTTTCACCTTTTTTTGTCACAGTAATTCCATCGCCGCGTTCAAATATGGTTTGGAGGCGAACCGGCATTTTTCCGGTAATGGGAATCTCTCCGAGTATTGCTTTTACGGTAGATTGTTGAGAAACCACAGATTCATCAAACACACATAAAACTGTTGGTGCGGTATGAAAATGCTGTACTACATAGGGGTCGCCAAAACAAGAGATTACCAATTTTTTATGTGCTTGCAGAATTCCATGAAAAAATAAGCGCATTGCATTATGATTTGGCATAAGTGTTCCAATTGCAAAACTTGGAATAATATAAAAATTCAGAAACACATAATCGTAAGCTGACGCAGAATCAACTATCTTATATACATCTCCCATAGTCATTGAAGAAATTACCTCAACATCGGTAACAACAGCACCCCGCTTTTCTAATTCTAAAGAAAAAACCGTGTCGGTTAGTTTCGACTGTTGTTTACTCAAAACATCACGTTCGGGACTATACACCGATATAACAAGTGCTGTTTTATCTTGTAAAGAATCTGAGAGAGGCACAAGCTGATTATTATTTCGTAAAAGCGTAATTGCTTGTTCAGAAATTGATTCAACAAAATTAGTATACTGAGACAATTCATATACTGATTCTATACGACTGTTATCCCATGGCAATCCCTTATCAACATGAAGATTCAAGGAAGTTTTTGCCAATAAAATCCTATACACCGCATCATCAAGACGTTCCATAGAAATATCACCCGATTCCACCGCATTTAAAATGGCGGTATAATCACGCTCAAAATCCGCATAAAAATCAAGAATAATATCAGCTCCTGCTTGTATTGTTTTTACCGCTGCCTCCTCACGAGAATACAGATTGTTTATTCCGCCCATATTTGTAGCATCGGTAATAACAACACCTTTAAACCCCATCTGTGTTTTTAATAAATCGGTAATAATTTCTTTAGATACAGATGCCGGCACAACACGTTTTGTATGTGGATGCCTTTCTGAACACAAAGCAGGAACCTCTAAATGAGCAACCATAACTGCACCCGGATTTCCCGCAGCAATAATTTCTGTATAAGGTTTTAGGAAAATAGTGTGCATTTCCTCATAAGACGCATCAATAATTGCCGGACCAATATGTTGATCCATATTTGTATGTCCGTTACCCGGAAAATGTTTTAAAGTTGCAAGCATACTATTATCCTGCATACCACGCACAAAGGCAGCAGATAGTTCAGTTACTCTATTAGGGTCATCAGAATATGCACGGGTATTTACATCGGGGCAAAGCGGATGAGTATTTACATCTACTACCGGACTAAAAGAAATATTTGCTCCCGCAGCACGACCTTGTTTTGCAATTATTTCTCCAATACGATATTCAGAATCAGGAGTACCTGCATAGCCGCGAGCCATTGGACGCTGAAACGGAAGACCTTCAGTAATAATCCAGCCCGCACCCATTTCAAAATCAGAAGCAATTAAAAACGGAATTGGAGCGTCTTGTTGCAGTTCGGTAAAAAACGAAGCCATATCCACATAACTGGTAGTATAGTGAAATACATTTCCGATATTACAAGCAAACAGACGCTGTTTTAAAGTAGCACGTTGTTCTACACCCCAGTCGTAAAAACTTGGCATAATAAGTTGCCCAACTTTTTGAGCTATTGTCATTTTAGACATTGTGTCTGTAATCCATGTTTTTGCATCCATGCCAGAAGAAATAAAGATTAAAAAAAAGAGACATGAAAAAATCATGTCTCTTACAAATATAAAAATTTTACTATTAGATATTACACCTTACCGCGTTTTGCCTCAAGTTTTTGACGCATTTCAGCAGCAAATTGAGGAGTAATAGAGAACCTTTTCAGCATAAAAGCTGCTATAACTAAAGAAGTAACTGGAATAAGAATATATCCAATCCTCATAAGTGTGTATACTCTTTCAGGCTGTGCTCCATCAAGATTTGCATCAAAACCGGTTAATTCAATAAGCGGCCCCGAAACAAGGAATCCTATCACAAAACTAAGTTTTAGAACCCAAGAGAAAATTGATGCATAGCTACCTTCTCGTCGCTCACCGGTTTTCAACTCATCATAATCAACAACATCAACTTGCATAGAAGGAATCATAAGCCATAGCCCTGCATAACCGGCTCCAATAAATGCCGTATTAGAGAGCATTAAATATGGGTATAGCGGATTAAATGTCCACCACGTTGTTGTAACCGCAACTAGCACTAATAATATTGACATCATAAGCACACGAGGTTTCCCTATCTTTTCAGACAATCTTCTAAATAAAGGAATAAACATAAAGCTTGTAGTCATATAAATAAACGTTCCATATCCGGCAAAAGCAGCACCTAAGCCCCAGTCACCACCAAGAACATAATATGTTCCGACATATCTACCGTAACTATCAAAAATTGAGGTTCCCAATAAAAAGAATACCGTTATTATACAAAGAATGATAAACGGTCTATTAGAAAACGTATCTCGTAAACTTTGAATAAGTTCAGTCTTTTTCTGTTGTTTAACAAGATCACTTTCATAATATCTTTCTTTAACAAAAATTGCAGGCAACACTCCTAATACTAAAATAAGAGCACCAATACCAAGACTTAAATACTTCATACCATTAAGTGGGCTTGGTTCGCCGCTAATAAAGAATATAGGGAGCATACTAATCCACCACATCCAACCATTAAGGAATCCGGCAGCAGTTTGAAAATAGCCGCGTATTTCAGCAACACGTGTACGCTCGTTATAATCAGGAGTCATCTCCATAAGCATACTTTGATACGGCATTACCCAAACGGTAAAACAGGTATAGAATAAAATCCCAAAACCTATAACCCATAACATTATTTGCAGATGAGACATTTGGTCGGCAGGGAACCACCAAATAAGCGGATAGGTAAGACCGGCTAAAATAGCCCCCACAAAAATAAATGGTCTTCTACGCCCCCAACGAGTACGGGTATTATCAGAAATCCAACCCATTAGTGGATCCATAATACCATCCCATAATCTGAGAGACATTAAAATAATTGCCACATAGGTAGGAGGCATTTTCAACTCAAAATTAAAAACCTGATACGAAATACTTACTAAGACCCAAATACCAAGGATATCAACAGGACCACCGGCAGCATACGCAAACTTCTTAAAAAAAGGAACCCTATCTTCCGGGGCTACTAAGGGCTTTGTTTCTTTATTTTGTTCCATAGAGTAAATTATTATACTATTAAAAAAAAACTAAAAATCTGCTCAAAAAAATTAAAAGACAAACGTACATTTTTTTTCTCACATTCACAAGAAAATATTATGGGCAATGGGAAAAATAAAAGGGTGCAGAAACCAATCTACACCCTTTTACTTTAGCGTATATACTATCTGTTACCCACCTACAAATCCAATAAGCACACCGGCAGCAACGGCAGAGCCAATTACTCCCGAAACATTACTAGACATACAGTATTGTAATACATGGTTTTTAGGATCGTATTTAACAGAAATTTCATTAGCAACTCGTGATGCCATAGGCACTGCACTTAAACCGGTAGCACCAATAAGCGGATTAATTTTCTTTTGTGCAAAAAGATTATACATTTTTACCGCATAAATACCTCCGGCAACTGATACTGCAAATGCTAAGAAACCACCTACAATAATCATAATAGTTGTTACATCAAAAAACACTTCAGAAGTCATTGTTGCACCAACAACCAGTCCTAAGAAAATAGTAGCAGGATTCATAATATAATCCGTTGCTGCAATTGTTAAACGTTGCGTGTCTGTTCCAATTTCTTTAATAAGATTTCCAAAGAACAACATGCCCAAGAGCGGTGCCGCAGAAGGAACCAAAATAATAATTACCGTACCTAACACAATAGGAAAGGCAATTTTAACGGCACGTTGATTTTTAATTGCAAATTTTGGTGGATATTTCTTATCCATTTCCTTCATATTAATAGAAAGTTCTTTAGTATTACACGTTAATTTAACAATAAACGGTATAATTACCGGCACAAGAGCCATATACGAATACGCCGCAATAGCAATTGGACCTAACAAATGAGGAGCTAACTTAATTGTAGTGAAAATTGCTGTTGGACCATCGGCTCCACCAATAATAGCAAGTGATGCTGCTTCTTCTATGGTGAAAAATCCACTTGCAATTGCACCAATAAGAACCGCGAAAATACCCAACTGAGCTGCAGCACCGAATAATGACAATCTTAAGTTTCGTAACATAGGACCAAAATCCGTCATTGCACCAACACCAAGAAAAATAAGTGGTGGTAATAAGCCGGTTTTTAATAATGAATAATATAAATAGTTCATTATTCCATATGTGTCAGCTATCTCAAAAAGATTCATATACCGACTTGACTTCAAAAGTTCTTTTTGCTCTTCCAATGGTAACGATTTAAATACATCAATATCCATTTTTACAAACACATCCTTAATATAATCGGCAGGAACAATTCCCATATTTCCAAATGGAAAATTAGCCAATACAACACCAAATGCAATTGGAACAAGAAGTAAGGGTTCGTATCGTTTAACAATACCCAAATACAACAACAAGAAACCAACAAATATCATCAAGATAGATGAAGGATCGGCAATAATGCCACTAATTGCTGTCATTTCATATAATCTCTGTAATATCTCCATATTTTTTTAAATTAAATAAAACGCCGGACCCCCGGCGTTTTGCTATTAGAAATTGAAAATATTATTGAACACGAATGATTACATCATCTTCATCAACCTCTTCTCCGGCATTAAAGCAAATCTCAACTATTTTTCCACTGTTTTCAGCAGAAATAGCATTAAATACTTTCATTGCTTCAATATATCCGATTATTTGACCTTCTTTAATTACATCACCAACTTTAACTGCTGTTTCTGACGAGTCTTTTGTTAAGAAAAATTTACCGGAAATTGGTGCAATTATTTCTTTTACCGCACCACCAGATGCAGGTGCAGCAGGAGCAGGACTTGCAGAAGCCGCAACAGGAGCAGAAGCATCAGCACCATAACTTACGTTTACCACAAACTTTTCTCCATTCACATCAAGCTGTAATGTTTTTGGCTCAAAGTTTCCACTTACCGGAGCTGCAGAAGCAGCAGGTGCAGCAACTTTTGCTTGTTTTGCTTTTTCAGCAGCAAGTTCTTTTTCAAAGTCAGCTTTTGCTTTACCTGAAATAAGAGCTCTATATTGCTCCGGATGCATTGCAAGTTCAAATAACTCTTCGTCATCTTTACCAAAATCCCATCCGTTTTCTTTCATTTCTTTTTTGAAATCTTCAAGTTTGTCAGGATATAAATCTTGCGGGTCACCATCATAGAATTCTCGTCCTTGTTTTTTAGCTAACTCTATAATTTCGGGAGCAACAGGACCGGGAAGTTTTCCTGCTTTACCAAGAATCATATCCCAAATATTATCAGCTATCATAGTCCATCTCTCTTGACCTTTTACTACTTGCATAATATTAAATAATGCAAGATTCTTAACATATTGAGAGAATGGTGTAACAAGTGGCGGATATCCAACACGTGGCCACACATAGGCAACCTCATCAAATAGTTTAATTAATAAATCATCGGTTGTAATAGCCGGTTCACCTTTTTTAGCAAGAGATTTATTAATTGCAGATAAGTTATCTTTAAGGTCGTTCATTAAACTACCCATCATACCACCAGGAAGACCCGGAGCAATAAGTAATGATTGTAAACGACGGTTAGACTCAGGGATAAAATATCCTAAGAAATCATCCATAAACTCTTGTGTTAATGTACGTGCACGCATATATGCCGTCATATTAATTTCAGGCACTTTAAAGCCGGCATCTTTTAACATTTCGGCAACCATAATCACATCTGCGTGACCGGTACCCCATGAAAGCGGCTCCATACCAACGTCAATAATATCACAACCAGCTTTTGCTACCTCAAGAATAGAAGCCGGAGTAAAACCGGGACCGGTTTGACCATGATATTGTACAATTAGTTTTGGGTTTTTCTTTTTGATATGAGCTACAATTTTACCTAAAGAAACCGGACGACCGATACCTGCCATATCTTTTAAACAGATTTCATCAGCGCCATTTGCAATTAAGTCATCAGCTAAATCGCAGTAATATTTTACAGTATGAACTTCAGAAACAGTAAGCGATAAGGTAGCTTGAGCTATCATACCAGCTTCTTTTGCATATTTAATTGAAGCAATAATATTTCGAGGGTCATTTAATCCACAAAAACAACGAGTAATATCAACTCCTTGTGCTTTTTTAACTTTATAGAAAAGTTTACGAACATCAGCAGGAACCGGACTCATGCGTAAACCATTAAGAGAACGGTCGAGCATATGTGTTTCAATACCTGCATCATTAAACGGTTTACACCAATCACGAACTGCTTTATTAGGATTTTCACCAAATAATAAATTGATTTGTTCAAATCCACCGCCGTTAGTTTCAACTCGAGCAAAGCATCCCATATCAATAATTTCCGGAGCTATTCTCACTAATTGATCAACTCGCGGCATATATTTACCGGCACTCTGCCACATATCACGATACACTAACGAAAACTTTATTTCTTTTGCCATAGTAATGTAATTAAATTATACTTATAGTTCTATATTTATTGTTTTTGAATACTGATTATTGTACCCTTTCCATTGGTGGCAATATCAACCGCAGCTACAATAGCAGCAAGTTTATTACCTTGAACAGATTGAGTATATGAAAATTTACTTGCCTTTTCTACAATTTTCTCAGGCATAAATGTATTTACAAATCGGATTATGAGATTACCAACTACCGTTACCAATAATAAGGTAATAATTACGGTTGTCATTCCGATAGCTAAGAGCAGTAATGCTTCTGTCATACGAATAGGTTTTAAATTAGATTAAATTATTATTCATTATTTTTATAGAAATAGTCAAAATATATTTCTGAAAAAATTGAGCGAAATTTACATCTTTTTTTTTAATAGAAAAAAAAGATATCTCCAAATACATACACTTACATACTGTATTTGTATAGATAAAAACATAACGAATGTCATGTTTTTAAGAATCAATGTATAAATTATGCTTTTCTGTTTCTGAATTTCAAAAGCGTATACACCCCTATTGCCGCAAGAGAAAGCACGGTAATTTCACCCATAGTATCAAGTGCTCTAAAATCCACAAGAATTACATTTACCACATTTCTACCATGAGCCAAGACATACGAATTATCTAAGAAATATTCACTAATACGTGATTCTGCAGGATTATGCAATACTATTAACACAAGAACGGTTACTACAACACCGGCTAAAATTGAAACCAGAGCATCTTTTGCAAGTACAAGTTTTGAAGAGAAGTTCTTAATTTGTGGAATTTTATATGCAACTAACACTAATAAAATTACGGTTAATGTTTCTATAGAAAATTGCGTTAATGCAAGATCCGGAGCACTAAAAAACGCGAATAACATTGCTACCCCAAAACCAACAATTCCCATTGCGGCTACAGCAGCTATAACAGATTTAGATACAATTGAAAGGATTACGGATAGCACCATAATAACCACAATTAGAAACTCATAAAAATAGATATCACTCAAATTTATTCTAATTAAGCCAAACAAATCATAATATATAATGGTTATGCTAATTAATCCGATAAACACCCAAAGGATATAGTTAAAATAAGAACGCAATGAACCATTCTGAAAGAAATTAGTTTGAATAGAAGAATATGATATTAATCCTTTTAAAAAGAGTTTATATCCTTCTTCGGGACCAAATTTTGCAAGTGTATAAAAAAATGATTCTTGTTTTTTAATATATGATGAAAGAATATACATACCAATACCTCCAATTAGCGTTATTCCGCTCAACAATAAAATCACATTAAAGCCATGCCATAATGATAATCCGGCAGCAGGTGTTTGAGCTATAGCGGCAACACCGGGTGTAATTAAATTTTGTGACATAAGAGACGGGAATAAACCAAAACTTAAGCCGAGTATTCCTAATAAGACCGGACCAAACCATAATTTAAAAGGTGCATGATGCGGATGCTTTGGCGTTTCTTTATACCTGCCAAAAAATGGCTTAATCCCAACCATAATAGCAGTAGCTACTAAAAACATATTTGTGAGAACTGCGACACTCGTTAATAAAATAGGGTTAATATGATAATGTGCCGCAGCTTCATAGATCAATTCTTTTGCTATAAAGCCAAAAAATGGGGGTATTCCGGCATAAGAAAGTGCGGCAAATAATGCCCCAACAAAAATAAATGGTAGATATGTTCGTAAGCCACCCAATATGCGAATATCGCGGGTTCCGGTTTCATGGTCAATGGCACCGGCTACCAAAAAGAGTCCGCCCTTATACAATGAATGTACTACCAAAAAGGTAAGTGCGGCTGTTACTGCATATGTGCCACCCAAACCTATTAAAAAGACCATAATACCTAACGCACTCACGGTTGTATAAGCCAGAATACGTTTTAAATCATTCTGACCTATTGCCATAGCAGCGGCCATAAGCATTGTTATTCCCCCAAATGAAATAAGGGTAATATTCCATATTTCTGAACCGGAGAAAACCGGATTTAAACGAGCTATTAAAAACACCCCTGCTTTTACCATTGTTGCTGAATGCAGATAGGCACTAACCGGAGTTGGTGCTTCCATTGCGTTGGGCAACCAAAAATGAAACGGCCATTGTGCAGATTTTGTAAAAGCCCCCAAAAGAACTAATACCAAAATTGGAATATATAAATGATGAGACGCTAACAAACCCGGTTGCTGTAATAACTCAGAAAGAGAATACGTTCCCGCAGCATTTCCCATAAGCAACAAACCAGCCATCATAGCTAAACCGCCACCACCGGTAACAAGGAGTGCTTGTAGAGCAGCGTATCGAGATTTATCAGTTTCATGATTAAATCCAATTAACAAATACGAACTAATACTTGTAAGCTCCCAGAAAATAAATAAACTAAAAATATTATCAGACAGCACTACACCAAGCATTGCAGTCATAAAAAACAACAAATAACCGTAAAATCTCGGCAATTTTTTATGTCCATGTAAATAACTACTCGCATAAAAAATAATAATTGCCCCAATTCCACTAATAATAAGACCAAGCGTTAAACTTAAACCATCTATTAAAAAATCCACATTAATTCCTAGAGAAGGAAACCAGGTATATTCTAATAGAATTGTTTCGCCAAGAGAGACGGGAGTAATAAACGTACAGAGATATATAAAAACTGAAACAGGAAAAGCACAAAGAATAATACCGGAATATTTTTCTGTAGCTTTATATAAAAACGGAGCAATAACTGCTGCTAAAAATCCAAGTAAAATAAGCGTTACCATACTATATCTATATTATGCTTGTTTATTATCAGTTGAAGAACATTCTCCCTCAAATACATTTTTTTCTTCATTATACTTTCCTTCCACATCATCACACACGGTTTTATTCCATTTAGGTAATGAAATAATTGTAGACGCTCTACCCATCATATGAGCACCAATAGGAACCGTAAGAATTAAAAAAATAATTACTCCGGTAATATGCAGAGTTACAGAGAGCGAAAAAAAATGAATTGCTGCGGCAATCAACATAGAAGCAACGCCAAATGTTCCTGCAATAGTAGATGCAGACATACGCAAATACACATCCGGCATTTTAAGTAAGCCAAGAGAACCTATAAAAATAAATATGGTTCCAATTATTAAAAAAAAGAATACAAAAAACTCTCCCATAGCTGTATATGATTAACAATTAGTTTTAAATTTTTGTTTTTTTCGCTTTTCATATAAATATGTAAAAGCAACCGTACTTAAAAATGCAATAAGAGCAAGTATTAATGAAATATCAAGAATCATTGAATTATTAAATAAAATTGCATAGGATGAAAATGCGGCTATTCCTATTATTACCAGCAAATCCAATGCTATTACTTTATCAATAATACTTGGTCCTTTAAACAATCTAATAAAAACTAACAACATTGAAATTGTCAATATTGGTAAAATAAAATAAAAAATAAGTAATTCTAAGTTCATCGTATTACCTCCAATAATTTTTTCTCTAAAGTGTTTTTAATATCATCAATCGTTTTCTGTTTGTCATCGTCAATATATACACAGTACACATACAATGTGCACTTATCTTCAGAAACTGCAATACTTGTTGTGCCGGGAGTTAATGTAATTGCATTTGCAAGCATTGTTATTTCCAAATCAGTTTTTGCATCAAGCGGTACCGCCACAATACCGGGTTTCATATAATGACTTGGGGTAATAATATCATACCCTAATTTTACACTTCCCACCACAACTTGTTTAATAAAACACCATACAAAATCTATGGATTTAGGAATCATTTTAAAATACCGAGCTTCTTTATTATTGCGTTGAATTCCCCACAACACAAAATAGCTTACTACAAATCCAAAAATAATATTCTCGTATGAGAGCTTCATTGTAAGCATTACCCACACCATCGTTAAAAATATATTACTAATAAATGTTTTCATGTCACGTATTATTTACCTAAAACCGTATTAATATAGATTGATGGATTCATAAGTTCTTCGGCTGCACGTTCGGCAATTTGAAAAAACGGATCCGGGAAAAAACCAATTGTGAGTGTTATCATAGCTAATAGAATAATAGGGATTACCATATACACATTTTCTTTAGAAAATAATCCCGGTACTATTTGAGATGGATCTGGAATTGCTTCAGGATTTTTCTTCCAAAATGCTTCATTCCATATTTTCATCATAGAATAGAGCGTTAAAAGACCAACCACAAGAGCAACTACAACAATAATATATTCTTTAAGTTCTAGACCTGCTTTAATAACCGTGAATTTTGCCCAAAAACCTGAGAGCGGGGGAATACCGGCAAGAGATAATGCTGGAATGAGAAATAATACTGCTAAAAACGGATACACATTTACAAGAGCCCCTATTCGGCGAACATCATAGGCACCGGCAACACGCTTAATAAGACCCGCTACTAAAAATAAATTTCCTTTTACAATAATGTGGTGCATTATATAAAAAATTGCACCGGCAATAGCCAAGGGAGTAAATAATGCTAAACCGAGAATCATATACCCAATCTGGCTAATAATATGAAACGAAAGTATTTTACGCATATCATAATGAGATGCAGCACCCAAAACCCCAACAAACATAGTAAATCCGGCAATCCACAATAAAATGGTATGCGTATAGCCAACATCTGTAATAAAAATTAAAGTAAATACCCGAATAAGAGAATATACTCCAACTTTTGTAAGCATACCGGCAAATATTGCAGACACACTTATAGGAGGTGTATGATACGACGCAGGCAACCAAAAGAATAATGGGAATACCGCTGCTTTAATCCCAAAACACAATAAAAAGCACATTGAAATTAGGGTAACAATTGCCTGATTTTCTATTTGAGGAACTTTAACCGCTAAATCTGCCATATTTAATGTTCCTGTTAAACCATATAAAAAACCAACACCAATAAGGAAAAACGCCGATGAAATTAAATTTATAGTTACATATTTAAACGTACCTTCAAGTTGGCTTTTTGTTCCATCCATTGCTAAGAGAATGAATGATGAAATAAGCATAACCTCAAACCACACATACATATTAAATAAATCACCGGTTAAAAATGCACCACAAATCCCCATATACATAATATTTAACAGAGGATAATATGCAAATTGTCGTCGTTTTTTAATCATATCTGAAAGACCCGAATTAATTCGCCGCATAGAAGAAACCGAGTAAATAGCAACCGCTACTGCCATTACCGCAGTAATAAGAACCATAATACTACTAAAGGTATCGGCAATAATTGTGATTCCAAAAGGAGCTATCCACAGTCCGGCTTGCAAGCAGAGCATTCCATCTTCAAGCACCGTTGAAACAAGAACAATTGCAATTATTAAAAACACAAAAGAACCTGCTATATTTATTGTTTGTTGAAGAAAGGGTTTTTTCCATGTTATTAAGGTTAATAAACCTAAAAGCAATGGAAAAAGAATAGGGGCAATTACTACTGTACTCATAAATCTTTGTTGCCTAATTAAATATCATATGTATCTTTTAAATTCAATTCATTAGAATCGTCAGTTCCAATAGTTATAAAAACTTGCTCTATAAGTATTATAGCAAATGCTGTAACACCAAATCCAATAACTATTGCAGTGAGAACTAATGCTTGCGGAAGTGGATCAGCAACAAGTCCTTGAACCATTTTCTCTCCCTCCTCAATAATTGGTGCTCTTCCACGAACCACGGAAGAAATAGAAAAAATCAACAAATTACAAGCATGTGCCAATAAACCCAATCCAATAATAAGTTTAATTAAGCATCGGCGCAACATCATATAAATTGCTCCGGCAAACAATGCCCCAATTAAAATTGCAAGTAATGATTCCATATCTTGTTTATTGCTTTAATTTTAACGTGAATATAATTCCGGTAGAAACTCCCAAAACAACCATATACACCCCTGTATCAAATAAAAAAGGGGTACTTAAATGACCTATAACCGGTATGTGAAAACTCCCCCAAAGTGAAGTAAACGGTGCTTTCCCTATAAAAACCGAAAGCAATCCACTCACTAAAGAAAGTGAAAGCCCTACAATTATAATAAAATTGGGGCGAAACGGAAAAATCTGACGAGCATGAGTTATTCCATTTGCAATAGTATATAATGCAAACGCCATAGAGGCAATTAACCCACCAACAAAACCACCGCCCGGCTCATGATGACCGCGAATCAGCATAAACACTGAAAATAATAACAAAATCGGGAGTAGTATTCGCGTTGCTGTTGAGAGAATAACCGAAATCATACGTAATCAATTATAAAAATAACCTTTGAAAAACCTTAAAATAAAAGAATAGGTAAAATAAACAAAGATTTTTCACTCCACCAAAAATATTTTAATGTAATTTCAAACATATTTTTTTATGAGGAAATGCAAGCGTAAAAACACAATAACCCTAAAATAAATACTGAATTATATTTGTTAGTTACGGTATATGTATCTGCGAATTCTGCCGGATTTAAAAAAAACTAATTACCTCCTTTTCAAATTGCAAATATACTTAACAACTTCTCCTGCAATGGTAAAACCAAAAATGGCGGTTATATGAGCAAGCGTACCGTTAATGCGTTTGGATATTCCATCTACTGTTTCCAATTCATGAGATTCTTCTGTTTGTTCTAAACTGTACACACATAAGAATGGCTTATGTGGCAAATCTCCTTTACGGATAAGTTTTCGTAATCTGCGTGCAAACAAACAGTAGTTCACGTCCCAAAATTCGGCTACACGAATCATACATGGTTCTATTTTCCGTCCGGCTCCCATCGACGATATAAAAAACGCTTCTGTTTTAGTAGCTTCTCGAATAAGGTGGAGTTTATTATGGACGGTATCTATGGCATCAATTATTACATCATACGTTTGTATTTGAAAGCTATGAGCAGTATCGGGGGTATACAAATCCGGACGAAGGGTAATTGAAAGCTGCGGGTTTATTTCAAGCAAGCGTTGAGCAATAACCTCTACTTTTTTTTGTCCAACCGTTTTGGTGGTTGCAGGCAATTGCCTATTTATATTCGTTTCACACACCCTGTCAAAATCAACAAGCGTAATATGCCCTATTCCTGTTCTTACAAGACTTTCAGCACACCAACTCCCTACACCGCCTACACCAAATAAAATAACTCGCGTTGCCTGTAAAACACGCATTGTTTCTTGCCCCAAAACAATTTCTGTACGTTGAAACATAGCTTTTTGCATATCTTATATCTTATTCAATTCCGGATATGCAGCAACAAGTTCTGCCTGTATTTTTTTTGAAAACGAACGAAAAACCAGCTCATACGAATGATTAATAAGTTCCTTTAAAAAAGCATCGGAAAGATTCCCTTTAAGATCTACCGTATTCCAATGTGTTTTATTCATATGATATCCGGGAGTAATTTCCGGATATTCTTCTCTGAGTTGCAGTGCACGTTCCGGATTACATTTGAGATTTAACCACAAATCCTCATCTAAACTTACTAAAGCAAACATTTTAGTATGAACTTTAAACACTAAGGCAATATCATCAAACGGGAACGATTCGGTAACACAGGGTTTTGAAAGGCAATATTCTCGAAGTTCTTCAGCATTCATCACCAACAATTATGAATTGAGGACATCTTTATAGGCTTCTAGTCCTTGTTTAAAAATTTCAATTGCTTCTGGCAGACTACAATTCCGTCGTCCTCCCGCCGCATTCAAATGACCACCGCCATTAAAATAATCGGCAGAAAATGAATTGGCAGGAAATGTTCCCTTTGACCTGAAAGATACTTTAATTGTTTTATTTGGATATTCAGTAAATAACGCACAAAAGCGTATTCCCTTAACAGAAAGCGGCAGATTAACCATACCCTCTGAATCTCCGAGCTGAAAATTATAGTCGCGTTGATTTTGTAAACTTATATACATATACGCCGCCTGATATTCCGGAAAAAACACAAAATTATCTTTAAGCACAACACCCATAAGCTTCATTCTTTCAAAAGAATACACATGAAAAATTTGCTCGTGTATATATTCTTTTGCTATCCCATACTCTAATAGTTTTCCAACAATTGCATATAAATCAGAATTATTGGAATTATGAACTAAACCGCCGGTATCAGTAATAATTCCGGTATAAATTGCTTCCGCAATTGATTTCGTAATATATGATTCAAAGCCACAGGCACTCATTGTTCGGTATACTAACTCTGCGGTTGAGCACGCAGAAGTTTCAGAAATCATATATAAGGCATCACACTCAGGATAAGGATGATGATCAATAAGGATTAAAGGTTTTCCCGAAGATTCTATCGCTTTACCCATATCTTCTATGCGACCCGGACAATTATAATCGAGACAAAATATGATATCAGCTTGTTCAAAAAGTTCTTTTGCGTATTCTGTTTGTTTATCAAACATAATAATTGAATCATAGCCATCTAGCCACTTTAAAAAATCAGGACAATCGTTTGGCATTACCACCTGCACCTGTTTATTCATATGTTTTAAAAAAGATGCAAGTGCCAAAGAAGAACCTACTGCATCACCATCAGGATTCACATGAGTTGTAATTACAAAAGACGTATATTGTTCTATACTTTTGCGAATACCATCAATATGTTGAGCAGATAAAACCATGTATTTTTTTTACAAACATACAAAAAATGTTTGTATGGCGAGTATTACTATTTGCATTCTCAATGAATGAGAATACATATTAATACTGTATATTTGATTCCTGAAAATTAAAACTATGCAGCCCACTTCTACTACACACAATCTCTGTCCGGAAATTACATTACTCTTATACCTTCTCTCTAGAACTCAAAAAGAAATTACCCTAGAAGATTCATATAATTGGGATTATTTCTCAGAACTCACTCATAAACTTCGTGTTGCACCTCTTGTATACAAGCGTGTGAAGGAAAATCCTTTTTATCTTAACATTCCTCAAGATATTGTAAACTTTCTTGAACAACGGTATTACAAAACGCTTCAAAAAAACACCTTACTATATCATGCTTTTGAACAAATTCATACCATCTGCTCTCAATACAATATTTCTATAATTCCACTTAAAGGAATTTTTCTGGCAGAACAGGTGTATGGTGATATTGGTATTCGTCCCTTAAGTGATATTGACTTACTGGTACCTGAACAAGATATTGATACCTGTGTTACCATTCTTTCGGAATTAGGATATCGATTTGATACTCGATTTGTAAAATCTGATTTTATTGACGAACAACGCGAATCGAAACATATTCCGCTCATGGCTCGCCAGAATGTTGGGGTAGAGTTTCACATGCGGGTTTTATCGGTAGATCATTCCTTAGGTATTACTACGCAAGATTTTTGGGATCACACCATTCCCGGTGTGCTTAGCGGCATGCAAATACAACATTTTCACCCACACTTTTTATTACTCCATATTTGTTTGCATGAACATGAACATTTTGCTCATGCTAAAATTCATTTTATTGCATATGTTGATATTGCTTATTGCACCGCAACATACCGCAATTGTATTAATTGGAAAGAATTTACCGAATTATGTACAAAATACAACTGTGTGCACCAGGTATTTAGTCACATATACTTAGCGGCAAAATATATTGGAGCAGACGTGCCTGATAATATATACCAATTAGGAGCTTCTGTATGCGACAATTATTCCGAAGATTTTTTCTGCAATCACGTACAAGGCAATACCGAGTTTGTTGCTAAAAAGCGAAACCGTAATATTATTGAACTAAAAAACGTACAAGGATTTACAAATAAAGTACGCTTTTTATTGCACGACATGTTTCCTTCACAAGAGTTTATGATTAATCGCTATGCCATTCGTTATCCTCATCTCTACTTCTTGTATTATCCGCGACGAATATGGGATGGCGGTATAAGCTTATACAAATACCTTATAAAGAAAGAACGAATATAAGCTAGGACCTTTGTGCAGAATACATCCGATAATACTCCCCTTTTGTATCCATGAGTTCGGCATGAGTTCCCGACTCAATAACATTCCCCTGCTTCATAACATAAATACAGTCTGCCCATTGAATGGTTGAAAACCGATGACTGATGATAAGCACGGTTTTGTCTTTTGCAAGCGTTTGGAGACGGCTCACAATGTCTTGCTCCGATTCAGGGTCTAATGCACTTGAAGGTTCATCGAGCACTACAATTTCTGCATCACGATATACTGCACGTGCTATTGCAATTTTTTGCCACTGACCAATACTCAACTCCTCTCCTTTTGCAAAATAATTTCCCAGAATCGTGTGATATCCCTCTGGAAGAGATTGCACATCATCTAATAATCCTGCAACAGAAAGAGCATGTTTGAGCTTTTCTTCGTCGTTTGCTTCGCCAATATTCCCCAAAGAAATATTGGTAGACAATGGAAGATTATACAAGGCAAAATCTTGAAACACCGCAGATATTTTGCTGCGTATTTCATGCTGATGCTCTGCGGTAAGTTGTATAGAATCGTATGAAATAAGTCCCTGTGTTGGCTGATATAACCCACAAAGTAATTTTACCAAGGTGGTTTTCCCCGAACCGTTTGCCCCAACAATGGCAACTGTTTTTTGTGCAGGAATAAACATGTTAATATGTTGAATTGCTGTTCGTGTACTCGAAGGGTACTGAAAAGATAGGTTTGAAAATCGAATTCCAACATGCAAAGAAGGAAGGGTATTTTCCTTCGTTGTCGTGGGCTTATGTATAGGAACAGAGAGAAACGACATAAAATCAGCAAAAAACACGGAATCTTGATACATGTATGCAAGTGATTGAAACATATCATTAAGTGTAGTAAACCCGCGTTGAATAACCAAAATAAAGAGTACAACCGTACCAACCGATATACTTCCGTGCAATGCTAAATAGGTAACATACACAAACGAAACAGCTAAGACTACAACAGCAAACACATAGGTTAATACATCAGCACGAGCATGAGTGCGAGCAACAGCTATTCTCCCAGTATGTAAGGATGTTTGTTCGGCGGTATACATACCCGAAAAATAATTGGCAGTTGAAAATAAGCGTAATTCTTTTGCAAATGGCAAAGCAGTAAGAATTCGGTGCACATAAAACGCTTTTCGCTCGCCCTGCGATTGCTTCTGTCGTAATTCATGCAACTGTTTCGCCATACGGAGGCGGACATATAAAGTTGGAAATAGTCCTACCAATAAAACCAGAATTATTACCCAATGAACCTGAAACATAAAAATCCCCACAACTAATAAAGAAATTGTGGAACGAATAAGCACAAAAAGATTTTGTATTATTCGTTGGGGACGAGTACTCGCTTCGGTTACCGCTCTATGAAGCAGATCTTGCTTCTGCGAATCTTCCATATAGGAATACGCAATATCTACCGTTTTTTTATGTAACAAAGTATGAATACGGAGCGAAATTGCATGAAATAATCTATCCTTAGATACGGTACCATACGTAAGAGCTATGCGATTGACCAAAAACGCACAGGCTGTGATACCAACAAGAATATATATAAAGTGTTCCGATTGATTGTGCGACGAACCGGATAACGCATCGACTAAACGTGTAATACAAAAAATAATTACAAATGGAATGATTGCTTGTAAAACCGAAAAGAAACCAGATATAATAAAGGGTTTTCGAGCACCTGAGAGAATAAGCGAGCATTGCTCGAACCAGGTTTTTAAGGTATTTTTCATACCATAAAACACACGATTAATGCGAAAAAGGGTATGAATATACAAGCGACTGAAAAACCCAACATAAAGCAATAAAAATCTGATGAAACGATATCTCATCGATTGCAAAGAATATGACCGTTCATTGCGAATAAAACCCGTAACCCGTCCAACTATCTGTTGAGTAAAAATAGGATTATCTTTTCGCAGACAATTATCGCCTTGTGTTGTAAACACAAGACCTTGCGATGATTTTTTTACTGAAATTACCCGATGCCCCACCGTTTTTTTCGGTAAAGAAAACACAATAATATCTCCTCGCAAAATCATGTGGGAGTCAACCTTTTCAATACATAACACATCGTGAGGACGTAAAACAGGAAACATACTATGCCCCCCACCCGTTAACAAAATCGTTTCATGAGCATCTAACATTTCAGATACCGCATTCCTATATGTTTCAATATTTGTATGATGAGAAGAATCAGTCATGTTCTCGAATAAAATCAATAATATCGGCACGTAATGCCACGCCCAATTCGTATATGCGAATTTTTTCACAAATATCACTCACCGTATTCATATGATGCGTCATAATATCTTTATTATAACTATGTTGAATACAAAACGCCAGCATACGAGCAACCGCTTCAACACCGTCTACCTGCCTTATGGTATGTTCAGGTGTTTGTTTTAAAAGATACAAGGCATGCACCTCTTGTTTTTTGGGCACATCAGCATAAAACATAGGCGTATTATACATATATACCCTGCCCCCTTCAATAGTAAGCATAAGCCGATCATCATTTATAATAGTATGTCCGTTTTGCTGCCAACGCTCAGCCATGGTACTTTTGCCCACACCCGAAAATCCCGAAAAAATTCGTCCACGTTCCCCATCTATAATGCCCGAAGCATGAATCATAATACCCGAAAGATATGAGGTAGCGTAATACAACACTAAAGGACCCGTAGGGTATGCTAATGGAACGCACGAATGCTCAGAAGCATCAACATATAATTTCCATGAATGGAGATGAGGACTTACACACAAAATCGCCTGTATTTTATGCAATGCCTGAGGATTAAAAACCTGTGCTGCATATCCATCTTCATACGAAAACACACGCCACAACATATCGGTATTATCCTGTGATTCAAAAACCAAAGAAGCTTCAGAAAGTAATTGAGCAGGAATCTCAGGAATAACCTCAAGAGAAATATCGGGAGATGAGATATGTTTACCCACAAAATGAGTGAATCCGGCATCAAAAGAAAGTTGCGTTTCAGAAGCCGACCAAAGCTCTATAGAAATATGTGCAATTTGTAGACGTATTTTTGACATGTACATAATTTTATGCGTAATCCGTCAGTCCACAGGCAGACGTTATACGCGTTTATTACCTCATATAATAATGATATATTTCCTCTTTCGAATAGTTCAAAGAATCAAGCTTATTTCCATTTTAGTTAAAAGAGAATATGTTCTAAACAAATAAAAAAACATCATCATTTCCCTTTTTTTCTCCCCTCTTCCACTCAGTTACTTGGTCACTCGGTCACTTAATTACTTACTTCATCATCTCAGACAGTTGCACAATAAACGCATCATAGTCGGCACGAGCCGTTTCCAAATCAATTTCGAAAGTTTCAATAAGCGAGGTAAGGATTACATTTTCGGTATTTCTACCATCAATCTCGTCCCAAATAAAAGATGCAACTTCGTTCATGGTAAACATTTCACTCATATGAGCAACAGAACCCTTAAGCGGAACAAGTACCAATTCATTACCAACCTTACGAGTAGCAAAACCCGATTTTTTTTGAAAAATTTCTGTGAGAGTCATATATATAATTTAAACATTGAGGAAGCAAATATACGATATAAAAAACGCCATACAGAAAGTGCATGGCGTTTTTATAATATTAGAAAACACGTTAAGCATTCGTAATTTTATACGGATTTGCCGTGTCAAGTTCTTGCATGTTTTGACCTCCCGGATCTCCCGGAGGATTTGTCATCATAACCATAGAAATTTGATTATCGATACGAACCGTTTTTACCTCCGGTTTAACGTATGTGCGTTTTTTTTCTGATATTTTTTTCATTGTTGTATGTTTTAAATTTGTACTTCAAATATAGTATTTTTTTTATTATCTGATGAATTTAAATAAAAAAATGGCGGAACGTGGCAACCCGCTTAACGCTGTCATTGCGAGCGACAGCGTGGCAATCTCTTGTAAAATAGCACTAGATTGCCACGCTCTACTGCGTTCCGCTCGCAATGACAGTACTGTACAGTTGGCATGAGACTCCTCCGTTGTTGGAATGACATAATTAGAAAATAACCACCCGTTGCACATACTGCATTGTTTTAGTTGTTACTGTTACCACATACACTCCCGGTTCAAGAGAAATGCGTGTTGTGGTTGCTGTTATGTTTTTTTGCACCACGGTTCTGCCAAGTACATCGGTAATGGTAATTTCACCTGCTGTTTCTGAGGTTGTTACCACCGCATGTTTGCTTTGTGAGTGCACCGTAATTGTTTCTGTTGGTACATTATCAATATCAGTTGCTTGCTCTTCTGATTTTAAGTGTAACACAAAACGCTCTGCTGTTGCCGTGGCATCCGTAGTAAAACTATATGCTCCCGATTGTAAGTCGTGGAAAATTCCGTATAGTTTATCTTCTAACACAACAGGAACACCAAATAACCCTTCTATATGTGTTGCCGCAATGGTATACGTACCTGCTGCTCCTATCTCAACACCAAGTGGGAGTATTTGATTCATTTCCACCGATTGCATACCGTTTATTACCAATTCTTTATTTTCCACTATTGAATATAATTGTGGTAAACTTACAATGTTTGCAAACATTTTCTCAGAATCAAAGGCATCAAGACCGTCTTGAGCATTTGGATTAAATACTAAAATTAATTCATCACTCTTATCTCCCTGAGCTATTTGCAGACGAATCACATCTTGTTGCACCTCATCTTTTAACAAGTTGTTTGATTGATGACTTCTCATTGCATTCGTAAACCCAAGAGTTCCGGTGTTACCATCGCCCTCTACCCGTACCCAAAATGCTTGCATTGGGGGAATGTATGCATTTACAGTACCACGTCCGTTATTATTTGTTCCTATTTTACTTATTGCATTATACGTATCGAATACCATTTCATTCACCGTATTTTCGGTACGATACCACATAGTTGGAAGTACATTTGTTTTTACTACATCGTCCCAATTTACATACGATGCATACGGGTTACCAACTAAATGGAAGCCACGTTTTGCATGTTCGGTTCCTGTTCTGGTAAGAGTATATAAGATATCATCAGTATTAAATGTGCCTGAATATTCAATAGTTGTATTATTAGCAAATCTTACAACATGTCCTGAATCACTAACCATTTTCTCCCACGTTCTTTCAGGGTTATTAAAAGGCGAACGATACGTAGCCGACTCTTCTTGATAAACCCAAATCTTTGAATCATCAACTTCACCATATACAGAAAAGTAATCTCCTGATACCGGCGTTGAAACATACCAATATCTTCCGGTAATATTTAACCCATCGTTAGAACCTGTTGCGTATAACTGTGCTTTTTGAACTCCAAAATTATAATTTGCTCCTGAATTAACAAGTGTTGCCGTACCAGTAGCATCTGATTGTAAGATAAGAGAACCGTAATTTGTAATATCATCGGTTACAGTTAATGCTTTGCCCGCAGCTACGGTAAGCGATGCCGGTGCATCAATTCGGATACTTCTACACTCTGCGGGACTTGCCGGAGATTCTGAAATAATAGGATATGCCATTTCTAATGGAATATACACAAAATCCTCATCGGTTGGCACTCTATTACCCCACCAGTTGCTTGCTTCATTCCAGTCAGAACTCGTTTCGCCCATCCAGGTACAGCCGTTACCATTATATTCAAATGCACCAATATCGCGTGTACCATTTGCATAATAGCCACGAATATCTGTTTCGGGAATATCGGCACCGGTGATTCCTGCATCTATTGCAGGGCTGCCTGCCACAATTGCTATTGATTGCATTACCCCATGATTATTTGCCAATACTTGCAATAATGGGTCTGAGGTTAGATTGTTTGAATTGGTGCCGTTGATACCATTCGTTGTTTGTAAAATAGAATTATACACATGGCACTGTGTTCCTTGATTATGATAATCTGTAAATATATTTGTTAGTGTATTATTATAGATAATTGAATTAATAATTGTTGCATTCGCATTTAACCCAGACATTTTTGCAATAATGTTATTTGAAGTATTGTCAACAAATGTACAATTTACAACACGAGCAATATCACTATTAAAAGACAAAACCGACAAAGTTCCAATATTATTCATAAATATTGAATTATAAATATACATATTACCTCCTGTTTCTATAGCCGATGAATTAGATGCAGATGGTGTTGTACATTTATTATTATCAAAAATACAATTATACACATATAAATCTTTTCCGGCATAAACACCCGCTCCCCAAGAACCTGCAGTTGTTAGAATATTATTCTCAATTATACAATTATACAGATATAATGGTATCCAAGATAATATCCCTCCTCCCTGTTGAGAGCCCGTTTTTCCGTTCCGAATAGTTACATCGTAAATTTTACAATATTTTCCTTGAAAAATATTTAAAACTCTCCCAGTTGCTTCATTTTCTAATGCATGTGCTTGTATTATGGTTTTCCCTGCACCTTTTCCTCTGATTATCAATGTTTTTTCAACAATAACACTCGTAGTAAATGTTTCTGCCGCCAACTCCAAAATATCATGATCTTTAACCGACAAACTATTTACCGCTAAATGAATTAGAGAATAATCACCGGTTGAACCCACGGTGTGAACTTGTCTAAAATTAACGGAAAGTTGTCTTGTACTATTTACAACATCAGAAGCATCTTCATCAGTAAATGCAGAATTATGAAATTCAATATTTAGATTTGAAATATCATTTGCATTTTCATGAAGATATGCTTTTCCTACAAGAGAAAATGATACGCTATTGTTAGAATTTTTTACTAATTGAGGTACTAAGCCCGGTGGAACGTTTGTAACAGTAGCTCTATTTGTAGCAAAATAATCAGTACCTATAGCTCCTGTTAATGCATCTCCATCATATTCATTATAGGTAATAATTATAGTATTTTCAATTGATCCATCGTTTTTTTCGTGCTCAAGAAATTCTGTAAGACTAAACATTAAAGCTTTTCCTTGCATTTGCACAGAAATACTCGAAGGATCTCCCCACTGTTCCCAGCCCGCACTTGGAGGAGTATCTCCGGTATCCATATTTTCATAATCGCCCATCATCATATCAACCATATACACACCGCCTCCTTCGTCAAAATACATAATGAAACCTATCATCCAGCGTCCATATAAATATGCCATTCCGTAATTAGAATTTGTTGAAAGAACATAAAAGGCTTTTCCATCAAAACGAGTAACTCCGGTATAATTGTAGGTGCCATTGTATTCCGACAATTCGGCATTCGACACTACATAATTAGTCGCTCCTTAAATTACATTTAATTACCTGTTTGACAGTTAATTAAATACGAAAAAGTTTGTGAATATCTACCGTAATTTG
>OBJA01000605.1_pt1 | contig 29685 bp, 21 predicted proteins | sample 1519751 | NCBI WGS metagenome assembly OBJA01 (sample SAMEA3881238, study PRJEB22517) | soil metagenome | biome: lake sediment; feature: soda lake sediment; material: sediment, water from around vicinity | place: India | collected 2013-12-23 | depth 3 m
TTGCCATCGGCCTGCAGAATGTTTCCGGCGGCTGGGAACTCCGGAACCCGTACTATAAAAATTCCAGCTCACCGAAAAACTATTCTTTGTTTTCAAAATCGAAAACCATGCTTTCGGTTACCGAAGGAATGTTTGACTTCTTCAGTCTGCTTACCCTGTATCCCGGCTTACCGCTGAAGTCTGATTTTTTGATCCTGAATTCCCTCTCTTTTGCCGGCCGGATCAAACCGGTAACAGAAAGCTATTCCAAAACCTGCCTCTACCTGGATAATGATGCTGCCGGAAAAAAGGCAACCCAAAACCTGTTGGAGCAGGTAGAAGGCAGCGTGGATTTTTCCGGGGTTTATGCATCCAAGAAAGATTTGAACGAACTTTTGGTGACCGGTGGCAGGCGGATTCGCACAGGTCTGCTGTAAGCTATTTCGAGATGTGTCTTTGTTGCACAAGACCATCTCGCTTTGCTCCTAAACTCGCAAAGGGAGAAAAATCTTCGATTTTTCCTGGTGACAAAAACTTTTAAAAAGATGAGAACACAATACATTTCTTTCAGAGTAAGCTACATCGAAAAGAAAGCCATTTCCCTGGCCGCCAAAGAGACTGGTTTGAGCACCAGTGAATTTGCCCGGCGTGCTGTCCTGAACCAAAAAGTAACCCTGCGTTTTTCACCACAGGAACTGGAAATCTATAAAAACCTGCATATGTACCACCAAAATTTCAAGCTGATCTCGAACCTGGTCAAAAGCCCGCACTTTTATAAAAACGAGATGATTTTGCATGAACTGCAGGAAGTCATCACCCTGATCAAACAGCACCTCCAAAAATTTGAACAATGATCGGGAAAGCCAAAAGCATATCGCATATTTCCAACGCGGTCAACTACGCAAAAAACAAAATAAAGGCAGAAGAGATCTGCCGTTACCGGCTTGTTGGTGAAACCGGAACCGAAATCGCCAAAGAATTCCGGGTGTTTCAAAACCTGAATGCGCGGTGCCAGCGGAATGCTTTTTCGTTTGTTCTGAGCCCCTCGCGTGAAGACGGGAACCGATTGACAAAAACAGACTTCATAAACATCGCTGAAAGGTTTCTTGGTTATATGAACCTTTCGGACAACCAGAGCATTTCTTTCCTGCACAAGGACAGGCAGCATATGCACCTGCATATTTATGTGAACCGGATCAATACGGAAGGCAAAGCCGCGAAAGACAACTACATCGGCAAAAAAGCCCAACGTGTTGCCGAACGGATCGCCCGGGAAATGAACCTGACAGTCGCCCGGGAAGTACAGTTGGCAAAAGAAAACAGGCTGCGGCGGGCCGTAGGCCTGGCACATGACAAAATCTGGCAACTGAAGCCGGATGACATCTTCGAATATGCCCGGCTGATGGAACAAGAGGGCATAACAACCCAATTGAAGCAAGCCTCAAACGGCAAAGTGGTTGGCATGAAATTTCAAATAGGGGAAGACTCCATCAAAGCCAGCTCGGTCCACCGTGCACTGAGCGCCGCCAACCTTCAGAAACTGATCAGGCAAAACCAACGAACAAACCGTAACCGAATTAAAATCTGAAATTATGAGAGATAATTTGTCACAGCGGAAATTGCTGGATATCCTTACCAGTGAAATTGAACAGCTTCGTAAAACCACAGAAAACATCAAGACAGTGGCCCCGGAAATTGATAAACAGCTCAAAGAACTGAAAAAAACCAAACTACAGGTTGATCTGAATACCGGCAGGCTGGAGCAAATCCTGAAAGATCATGAAGATGCGCTGCAAAAGAAAGTGGTCATTCCAAAGTGGTTTTTGGTTTTGGTGGGCATGGTGATTGTGTTTTTGTTGCTGGAGGTGGTGTGGCTGCTGGTTGTATAAAGCTAATTATGTGCTGTTTGGCTGTTTGTCAATAGTTTTAATAATCTCTTTCCGGATGCTGTCGTTTGATACATTTGTTTTGGACTTGTTTTTCTGGCGGGATATAACATTTCAACCCAGCCATAGTCTAAGAGCGGTTCCAGGTATCTTTTTCTGTTACTGGAATGGTTTGTTATTCCCAGTTTTCCGAAAAGCTCCGTTCTTTTTTTGGCAGTTAATAATAAATTCAGAACATCAGAAACTTTGCTATGAATGGTGGCATTTACTACGTCACTAACTTGGTCACTAACTTGGTCATTAGCCACTTCGCATAATGCCACAATATCCTTTATTGTATTTATTATGAAGGCTTTATCCTGATCTCCGACTTGGTCACTATCCTGTACACCAGTATTAGCCGGAAGCGTTGTAAGAAAGTAAGTACTTTGCCTGTCGGTATCAAATATCGCATCACGGGTCTCGAATGGAGCCTTTGAATGTCTTTTCAGTGAAACTTCTGCCTGAGTCATCTTTGTGCCAAACCAATTCAATCCAGCACCGGGGAAAATTTTTCGACAACACGCGCCTTTTTCTTCAAATGATTAGTCAAATAAATTTATATTTGAAATCTAATGATTAATAAAATCAAAATTGAGCCTAGGGCAGGAATATATATTTGCTTTGAAGTCGGGGAATGAGAGGGCTTTAAAGTTAATTATGGAACAATGGTATTCCAAGCTATATAATTTTGCAATGGGATACTTGAAAAATGAAAGAAATGCAGAAGAGGTGATGCAGGATGTATTTCTTCAACTTTGGGATAGTCGGGAAAAATTGGCCGATACCACTTCTATCAATGCCTATTTGTTTACATTAACCAGAAATCGGTGTATTGATGTTATACGCAGAGAGAGGCTTATAATTCAATTTCATACAGATAAGAAAGATGCCTATGCTTATCTTACAAATAGTTATCACGCGTTATCAGATCCTATACTGGACCATATTTTCGAGCGCGAATTTCAAGAAGAAATTGATAAAACCGTCAGCTCTTTACCCGATCAATGCCAAAACGTATTTTATTTAAGCAGAGAAAAAGGCTTAAAAAACAAGGAAATAAGCGAATTACTCCAGATATCTCAAAAAACGGTTGAAACACACATTACAAAAGCTTTAAAGACAATCCGCCTGACTTTGGAAAAAAAATTCCCCGAATCTTTTAACCTGATTTTAGTCTTCATCGGTAATTTAAAATTTTGCATTAAAGGCATAATATCCTAATCTTCATGGAATCTCATCGTCTTACCCCTCCTTCGCTATCCTGACTTTTAAAAGTGGCAGATTTTTTTCTAAAAAAAATGAAAATCGACTAAGGGTATTTCTCTGAAATTTCGTTTTAGATGATATAACACAAGAAAATGACTGACGAGTTGTTATATCGCTACATTACTGATCAGACCAACGAAGATGAAAATCAAGCCGTTCGGAATTGGATTGCCACATCGGAAGATCATGAACTCGAATTGGCACGAATAAAAAATATCTGGGTCATATCTGGTATAAAACACGAAGTAGATCCCATAAAAAAAGAAAATGAAATTGCGAAAATTCTTTCCCGGATCAAAATGTTAAAGAACGAGAAGAAGAAAAGAGTTATACCATTTAAATGGATTCAATACGCTGCGATACTTATTCTTATGATGGGATTGTCCGGGTCTTTCGGCTATTTTTTATCAAATGCACATTTTGGAAAATCATTGGGATTTACAGAGATATTTGTTCCCAAAGGAGAACGTTCTCAGGTTATTCTACCTGATGGTTCGATAGTAAAATTAAACTCTGCTTCAAAATTGAAATTTGAACCTGTCTTTTCGTCTGGAAAACGAACTATCTTACTCGAAGGAGAAGCTTTTTTTCAAGTAACACACGATCCATCAAAGCCATTTATAGTAAAGACAGCCGATTTGGAGGTTGAAGTATTGGGTACCAGCTTTAATGTCAGTAGTTATTCGGATGATAATATTACTACGACATATCTTGAGGAAGGAAAGGTGCAGGTACACATCAATGGGCAAAGGGATATTACCTTAAAACCGTCTGAAGTACTTAAATTTTATAAATCATCCGGAAAATCGACGACACAGATGATGGCGGACCATCGTTTTTCAGACTGGACCAAAGGGATACTGAATATAAAAGGTGAAACCATTGAAGAACTGGCAAAAAAACTGGAGCGACGATTTGATATAAGCATTCGTTTTGGGGATGACGAAGTCCGCAATCACACCTATACAGGCTCAATCAGGGATGAAAACCTGGACACAGTGTTGGAAGCGCTCCGGTTTACCTCATCACTCAATTATGAGAAACATGAAAAGAATGTCACATTCTATTCAATGAAATAAAAACCGGAAAACATTTGCAGTGTTTTCCGGCATTTGAAATGTTCGTGCCTTTCGATTTGCAGTCGTAAGACACATGTTTAATAAATAATAGTACTCAAATTTATGAAAAAAAAACAAAAATGCGACCGATGTGAGCTATTTACGACGGTCAGGAAAGGATTTTTAATTATGCGATTATTTCTCTTTTTAATGATTCTGGGTGTTTTGAACAGTATGGCATCGGTTTCGCAGACAAAACGTTTTAGTCTGAACGAGAAAAATGTTTCGGTGAAAGAAGTTCTGAACCTAATTGAGCAACAAAGCGGGTATCGTTTCTTTTACGAAGAAGAGAAGCTCAATGTAGAAGAGAAACTGGACATCAGCGCTGAAAACAGTACAATTGACGAAGTCCTCGGGCAGCTTTCCAAACAAACCAACATTGAGTATAAAGTACTGGAAAACAATTTTATTGTACTCAGGAAAGGTATAAGTGGCGAAACCGGTACATCTCAACAGCAAAAAATCGTCACCGGAAAAATTACTGATGGAACCGGTGCACCGTTACCTGGGGTTTCGGTAGTAATAAAAGGTACCACCACTGGTACTATTACCGATTTTGAGGGAAACTATTCCCTCACCAATGTTCCCGGTGATGCCACACTGCTGTTTTCGTTTGTGGGGATGAAAGGACAGGAAATCAAACTAGCTGGAAAAAGTATCGTTAATGTTGTGTTGAGCGAAGAAACAATCGGCATTGAAGAAGTGGTGGCTATTGGTTATGGAACAATGAGAAAAAGTGACCTGACAGGTTCGATTGCCAGTGTTGATATGACCGATAAAAGTATGGCGGCAAACATTAACCTTACCCAAGCTTTGCAGGGTTATGTCCCAGGCGTCAATGTTGGAGCATCCGGTAAAGCTGGTACTGATGGGAGTTTATCAATTCGGGGGAGAACATCATTGTCTGCCAGCGATTTTCCATTGATTGTTTTAGATGGGGTCATTTTTAATGGAAGTGTTGCTGATATTAATGTAGATGACATTGAAAAGATTGATATACTGAAGGATGCAAGCGCCGCGGCTGTGTATGGGTCGAGATCGGCTAATGGTGTAATGATCATTAAAACCAAGATGGGTACATCGGAAAAACCGACATTCAGTTTCAATTCGTATTTTGGGTTTCAGGATATCTCGAATACCAAGCGTACAAATGTCATGAATGGGGAGCAATATGCTGTCAGGATGGTTGATTATTTTTATCAACAAACGTTGAACGCATGGTATAAGACAAATCCAACTGATGCCACAAACAGACCAGTCCGCCCTGACGTAACAAATAAACAATTGGTTGCAACTTATTTACGTTCTGCCGAAGAACAGGAAAACTATCTTGCTGGAAACGAAATCGACTGGATTGACGAGGTGACACGAACAGCTCCCATCCAGAATTATAATTTAAGTGTTTCAGGGAAAACCGACCGGACAAATTACTTCCTTTCATCTTCGTATACGAATCAAAAGGGGGTAATTGTGAACGACCAATTTGAAAGAACCACGTTGCGGGCAAACTTTGAAAATAAGATCACAGACTGGTTTTCATTTGGACTGAATACCTCGTATTCACACTTGGATTATTCGGGTCTGATGAACGAAATGCTGGAAGACGGTGTCAATTATGCGGGTATGTATCTTGCATTAGTAGCAAGCCCTTTGGCGAATAAATACAATTCTGCTGGGGTTTATCCTACTGTATTGACGAATGAGACCTATCAAAGGCATCCACTTGGAAACACATTGGTTGACGATTTAGATATAGGGGATAAATTGTATGTGGTTCTATCTGCAAAAATTGACGTTCCCAAAATCAAGGGGCTTAAATACGAAATTAACTATTCAAATAATATTAGTTTTTCTAAACACAATCGGTTTTACCCGGCTACTACGTTTGATGGAGCGACCAATAATGGGAAGGCTTTAAAGTCGCTTTCCGAAAGCAGAAGTTGGTTAGTCAATAATATTCTCTCCTACAACCGGACTTTCGCCAATAAACATAAAATTGACGGAACACTCTTGTATAGTCGCGAGAATCTAGAAGGAGAATCATCTTCTCTCTCTTCCTTAACTTTTAACAATCCTGTTTTGGGCTACAATTCGATGCAGCTTGGAGAAACCAAGAACCTCTCAACCAATGCATGGGACGAAAACACCATATCGTATATGGCCCGTGCCAACTATATTTATAATAACCGATATATGTTGACCGCAACATTCCGCAGAGATGGGTTCTCCGGTTTTGGCGCTAAAAACAAATACACGAACTTCCCTTCGGTTTCTGTTGGATGGGTCGCTTCAGAAGAAGATTTTATAAAAACCATGGAATGGCTTGATTTCTTAAAGATAAGACTGTCGTATGGTATGAATGGGAACCAGGGAATTGGCCGTTATGCCAGCCTTGCAAAAATGGGGACCATGTCTTATACCTTTGATGGAGCGACTGCCGTTGGGGTTTATCCAAATACGCTAGGAAACGCAGATCTGGGATGGGAGTCAACAAAATCAACAAACATTGGTTTGGATATTAAAGTTTTGGATCAACGGATTTCAGGTGAAATTGATGTTTATAAAGCAAACACAAGTGATGTGCTTGTCCAAAGGGCTCTTCCGAAAACTACCGGATATTCAAGTGTTTGGACAAATATTGGAGGGATTGAAAATAAGGGTATTGAGGTTGGTTTGACAACTGTTAATATTCAAAAATCGTTTAATTGGCAGTCAAGATTTCAGTTCTCATTGAACCGCGATAAAATAACAAAACTTTACGGTGGTGAGAATGATAAGGATTTGGGTAATTCATGGTTTGTCGGAAAACCCATTAGTGCCATTTATAGCTACTATGTTGATGGCGTTTGGCAGGAGCAGGATCTTTTTGACGGAAACATCATGACAAACTACTACCCCGGACAATTTAAACTTAGAGACCTAAATAACGATGGGAAAATCACCGCTGCTGATGATCGGGATATCATAGGATATGGAACACCAAATTACCGGTTTAGTGTCAATAACACTTTTTCATACAAAAAATTCACACTTAGCATATTTGTCAATTCAATACAAGGTGGCAACAATTACTATATGGGTAATAATTCCGATGCCGTTGTTGCTGGGGGAACGGATCAATCATACAGAGTTAATAGAACATCAATTCGCTCCTACTGGAGGCCCGATAACCCTGTAAATAATGCGCCAGGCATGTATTATGCTCCTCCTATTGGTCATGGAGTTTATGAAAGCAAAAGTTTTGTCCGCCTACAGGATGTTTCCCTTTCTTATCAGTTTGGAAAACGTATTTTGAACCAAATTGGGTTGAATGACCTTCAGATTTATGTCAGCGGAAAGAACCTTTATACCTGGACAAAGTGGTCTGGTTGGGATCCCGAAGTGGGTGATAATTCACCGATGATGCGAAGTGTAATAGGAGGTATTAGATTGAGCTTTTGATAATTAATATTTCAAAAAAAAATAATGATGAAACATTTAAAACAAATAAATAGGAATAGCAAGAGATGTCTTTTGTGCTTTTCACTGTTTTTCTCAATTATTTTAATGCCCTCATGTGATGAGAGTGTATTGGATGAAGTTCCAAAGGGATTCCTAACTCCGATAAATGCATATACTACTCCTTCTGGTGCTGAACAAGGAATCAATGGTTTGCATGCCAAAGTGCGTGATTTTTTTGTTGCAGATAATAAAAATACTGCTATAATGACAGTTCTAGGAACAGATGAAGCCTATTTTGGGGAAGATCCCGCAGGAGGTACAATGACAAACTACACGACACACATTACCCCCACCAGCGGAATTGTTTCATACTTTTGGGATGAGTTTTATTTAGTCATTCAGCGTGCGAACGTATTAATCGATAACATTGAAGCATCAGATATTAACGCTTGGGAATCAGAAGCACAAAGAGCTGCTCTAAGTGCTGAGGCGAAGTTTTTTAGGGCATTCATGTACCGCAATCTGGTAACTATGTGGGGCGATGTTCCTATTGTTAGACAAGCTGTTGATTATGCAAAGACTGATTTCACGAGAGATGCAAAGGTTGATGTTTACGCATTTATAGAAGAAGATTTAACTTTTGCTACAGCTAACTTACCTGCTCCGGGTGAAGAAAAATCCCCGGGCAGAATCACCAAGGGTGCGGCCTGGAATCTTTTGAGTGAAGTCTATCTGGCTCAATCGAAATTTCAGCAGGCCGCTGATGCCGCGTCACATGTAATCAATGATTTTGGTTATGCATTAATGACCAATCGGTTCGGGACAAAATTAGGAAATGATATTTTCGGTTCCGGAGATGTCTATTTTGACTTGTTCCAAAGAGATAATCACAACTTAACTGAAAACAAAGAAGATATTTGGGTGATCCAGTTGGAAGCAAATATCGTTGGGGGTGGCAAAAACCCCGGCGAGAGGATCTATGGACCGGCCTATTACAGGATGGGCAATACGCCGGATGGAAAAATCGCTTTTCGGGGAGAATTCTACAATGGTGCATACATTGGATATAGCGACACACTTGGACGTCCTGTAGCATGGTGTAGACCAACTAATTACGTTGCTTATGACATTTGGAAGGGTGACTGGAATAACGACATCCGGAATGCGAAGCATAATATTAAACGAGATTTCTACTTCGACAATCCGGCATCGATATACCACGGTCAAAAAATTGATTGGAGCTTGTACCCACCTGGAGCCAGAAGTAGTGTTTTTAAAGATACTACACAATACATTTTTCCCTATTTTATGAAAATTGCTGCGCCATTGGACCATCAGGATGACCCGGCCCGGGCTGGTGGTGGCTCACATTATAAAGATTTCTACGCTATGAGGTTAGCAGAAACTTACCTGATCCGGGCGGAAGCTTACCTGGGATTAAACCAGAAAGATAAAGCAGCAGATGACATTAATATGGTAAGAAACAGGGCAAAAGCGACACCTGTACAAGCTGCAAATGTTACAATTAACTATATCCTTGATGAACGGGCCAGGGAACTCTATGCAGAAGAGTGGCGTTACATTACGCTAATGAGGCTTAACATGCTTGTTGCCAGGGTACAACAGTACAATGATTGCCCAAGCTTACCTGGATTAGGTATTCAGGATTTTAATAGTAAATGGCCAATCCCCCAATCACAGATTGACTTGAATATTGATGCTGAAATACCCCAAAATGAAGGATATAACTAGCTCTTAAAGTTTTGAAAGTACCTGCTTTTTAAATAGAGGAGACTGTCTTCAAAGTATTTGGAGATGGTCTCTTTTTAGATTTTTTATGATGATGTTATCTTTTACAAAATCGATCTGATTGTGATCAGGAAATGAAATGTGACAATGACTTTATCGATCCTATGTAAAAGAAAATCCAGAAGAATAATACTTATTAAAAAATATTGATGTGAAACGAGCCATCCTGATCAATCGGAATATAGGAAAATGACTATCGGCGAGTTCCATCTGGCAAAAAAATGACAAATTCTAAACAGATGAAAATGAAATCTAAATTTAAGATATTTCTGCTTTTTTGCATCCTTTTCCAACAAACTTTTTATGTTGTTGCGCAAAAGTTTGTGATACCCGTGATGCCCGATACACAGGGCCAAGTTGGTAGTAAACCTGAAATGCTTATCAGTCAGTTAAAGTGGATCGTTGAAAAGAAAGATTCCCTGAACATCCCATTCGTTTTACATGTGGGCGATATTGTTAATTTCGACAACCACGGTCATTGGCAAACGGCAAGCGATTGCTTTAAAATTCTCGACGATGCGAAAATGCCTTACGTGCTTTGCCTGGGTAACCACGATACCGAAGCCGTTGGGGAAAACTCGGGAAGCGCCGCACCCGGAAACACCAACCTTAATTTGCGTAAAACGACCAAGTTCAACACCTATTTTCCTGTCAGCAGGTTAATGGAACAAAAAGGACGGCTTGAAGAGGGCAAAAGCGACAATGCGTATTACACGTTTAAAGCTGGCGGCCTCGATTGGCTGGTCGTTTCGCTCGAATTTTGCGCCCGACTTGCTCCTGTTCGCTGGGCCAACAAAATTATTGCCGATCACCCCAACCACAATGTCATCATCCTGACCCATTATCACCTGAACGGCAGTGGCGACATTGCTGAACGAAATGCCGGTTATGGCGACCTTAGCCCTTATGAAATCTACGAAATGCTCATTAAAAAGCACCCGAACATCCTGATGGTTTTGAGCGGTCACACCGGAAATTCGACCTGGCGCAACGACCGGGGCGAAAACGGGAACCGGATTTACCAGATTCTGACGGATTACCAGAACGAAAACTACGGCGATGGTTACCTCCGCTTGCTGGAAATCAATCCCGAAAGGCGTTACATCTCCGGAAAAGTATATTCGCCATACAACGGAAAAGAAAAGTGCGAGGCATTGATCCGGTTCATGGGTGTGAAGTTTATTACGCCGCAATTGTAAGATTTAAATTCTAAAAATGAATAAAATAGTATTGTTGTCAGTCGTGTTTCTGGCACTTTTGCAAGCGGGTTTTGCCCAGAAAAAGGCTCCAATCGTTGTGGGTTCCTACAACATCCGGTACGATAATCCGCACGACGGCGTTAATGTTTGGGCCAACCGCAAAGAGCATGTGAAAGCACTGATTCAGTTCCACGATTTTGATATTTTCGGCACCCAGGAAGCGATGTTCAACCAGGTAAACGACATTGCCCAGCTTCAGCACTATGCCTGGTATGGCAAAGGGCGCGACGACGGAAAACAGGCGGGCGAACACTGTGCCATTTTTTATAAGAAAGACCGGTTCAAAATGCTCGAATCGGGCGACTTCTGGTTAAGCGAAACGCCAGATGAACCAAGCATCGGCTGGGATTCACGAGTCAACAAACGGATTTGCTCCTGGGGAAGATTCCGCGACCTTCAGGCTAAAAATGAATTCTATTTTTTCAGCGTTCATTTCGACAACCTGGGGGCAGTTGCCCGCTGCGAATCCGCCAAACTGATGGTGGTAAAAATCAAGGAAATTGCCAAAGACAAACCGGTTATTTGCGTGGGCGACCTGAATTCGACTCCTGAAACGGAACAGATAGCCACGCTGGAAACCCTTTTGAACGATGCGTATAAAGTGACCGAAATTCCTCCTTACGGGCCGGAAAGGACGTCGAGCGGTTTTGGGTACGACCCTGCCCGCGAGCACCGGATGGATTCGCTTTTTGTGGCGCAGGCACGCCGTAAGGCCGAAGAAGGTGGCAATAATTCTGCGCCCACCCGTCCCCGAAGCCGGAGAATTGATTATATATTTGTCAGTAAACAGGTGAAAGTGCTCAACTATGGCGTGATAACCGATTTTTACGGACAATATAGTTTCCCGTCTGATCATTTCCCCATCGTATCAAAAGTTATCATAAACTAAACCTAACTACCATGATCAAAATTTCAGCATTCCTTACCTGCTTCTTTTTAATGGCCGGACTGGTAAAATCACAGTCGGTTACTCCTCGTGTCAACGATCAATTATCGGCGGCCAAATCGGCACAAATAAAAGGCTTTGTGGGCGGAAAACTCGACGCCTCGTACCAAAACCGCATTCTGGCACAGGATGTCGATAAATTGGTTGCGCCCTTTCGCCACCGCACCGAAACCAGTTGCTGGCAAAGCGAATTCTGGGGGAAATGGTTCACCTCAGCCATGTTGGCCTATCATTACAAACCCGAAGCTCCATTAAAAAAGACGCTCGATCAGGCCGTTTCAGAGTTGATTGCCACCCAAACTCCCGATGGTTATATCGGAAATTATGCCGACGATAAACATTTGGCAGCCTGGGACATCTGGGGGCGCAAGTATTGTATGCTGGGGCTGCTGTCGTATTACGATCTGACGAAAGACCAGAAATCGCTGACGGCTGCCAGCAAAGTGGCTGACCACCTGATGAAAGAACTGAAAGACCGCAACGCGCTGATTGTGAAGTTGGGAAACCATCGTGGCATGGCGGCATCGTCGGTTTTGGAACCCATTTGCCAGTTGTATTCGCGCACGGGTGAAAAGAAATACCTCGATTTTGCCGAAGAAATTGTCCGTCAGTGGGAAACTCCGGATGGGCCACAACTCATTTCAAAATCGACTATCCCGGTGGCCGAACGTTTCCCGAAACCAAAAGCAAGCTGGTACGGTTGGGAGCAGGGACAAAAAGCCTACGAAATGATGTCATGCTACGAAGGTTTGCTGGAGCTTTTCCGTTTAACCGGTAAAGCCGAGTATAAAAAAGCAGTGGAACAAACCTGGGAAAGCATCCGTGAAACTGAAATCAATGTCGCTGGCTCGGGTTCGGCAGTGGAGTGCTGGTTTCATGGCAATGAACATCAGGCGCACCCGGTTTACCATTACCAGGAAACCTGCGTAACTGCTACCTGGGTGAAATTAAGCCAGCAGTTGTTGCGACTGACCGGCGAAACCAAATATGCCGATGCCATTGAAGAAACCTACTATAATGCACTGTTGGGGTCGATGAGCCACGATGGTTCCGACTGGGCAAAATACACCCCGCTATCAGGACAACGCTTGCAAGGCACCGAACAATGCGGAATGGGACTGAATTGCTGCAACGCTAGCGGTCCCCGTGGATTGTTCACTTTCCCGCTCACTACCGTGATGTCGAGCATCAATGGGCTTCAGGTTAATTTTTATGCAGCAGGAACATTTACACTGCAAACACCCGGAAAGCAAAAAGCTGAAGTCGTTCAGGAAACTGATTATCCTGAAACCGGAAAAATCACGATAAAAATACAGTTAGAGAAGCCTGAAAACATGTCGGTCCAGTTGAGGGTTCCGAGTTGGAGCGCCAAAACCTCGCTGACAGTGAACGGCGAAGCGGTAAATGATCCCGAACCCGGAACGATCGCTGCCATTCAGCGCAACTGGAAATCGGGAGATGTCATAGAGTTGAACCTGGATATGCGTGGGCGGATTATCCGGCTGGGCGATTCGCCGGAGAATGTGGCCATTGTTCGCGGGCCGGTTTTGTTGTCACGCGATGCTCGAATGGCCGAACCCGGAATGGAAGCTGTGCTCATCCCCATTGCAGGAAAAGATGGCTACATCGAACTCGAACCCGTGACTCCAAAAAATCCTGAACTATGGATGGAATTTAAGGTTCCGTTTATGCCTGAATCGTATGCCGAAGGAGGCGCAAAACCAATCAAAGTGGCTCTGTGCGACTATGCTTCTGCCGGAAATGCGAAGGACAGCCACCCGTTCTTTAAAGTGTGGCTGCCACAATTGTACGATCCGAGAAATTGAAAAAGAATAAGCCATAAACAAAGAGATAAAATCTGTTTTGGCTTTTTCTTTTGGAAGACGAGTTGAGAATTGACCCCTATGGGTTTTGAGCGGATTTCCCGAACCTTTTCCAATCAGTTGTAAAAAAAATCTCTGAAAATCTAAACTGAACCAACAGTAATGAATCATTTTAATTAAATTATGGAACCCAAAAATTCATCAAGACGCCTATTTTTAAAAAACGCGCTGGCAGTGACTGCCATGACTCCTTTTCCAACGATCCTTACCAAATCGGTTTTGGGATCGACCAATGCAGCTTCCAGACCTGTCACTGCAGGCGAGAAGGTAAACCTGGCCTGCTGTGGTATCGGTAACCGCGGGGGTGAGATTATCGCCGCCCTGCATGCCACAGGCCTGGCCAACATTGTGGCCCTTTGCGATGTGGACATGGGTGCCCCTCATACGCAGAAGATCTTAAAGCAATTCCCCGATGTGCCGCGCTTCCAGGACTTCAGAAAGATGTTCGACAAGATGGGCAAGCAGATTGAAGCCGTTACGGTAGGTGTGCCCGATTTCTCACACTTCCCCATCACCATGCTGGCCATGTCGCTTGGCATACACGTATATGTTGAAAAACCCATGGCCCGTACCTTCGACGAGGTGGAACGCATGATGAAAGGGGCCCAGAAATACAAAGTGGTCACTCAAATGGGTAATCAGGGCCACTCGGAAGGGAATTACTTCCAGTTCAAGGCCTGGAAAGAAGCGGGCATTATCAAGGATGTGACTGCTATTACAGCCCACATGAACTCAGCGCGCCGCTGGCATACATGGGATCCTAAAATTACCAAGTTCCCTAACGGAGAGCCGATTCCGGAAACACTCGACTGGGATACCTGGCTGATGGCTGCAAATTACCACGATTACAACAAGGATTTTGTCAACGGTCAATGGCGCTGCTGGTACGATTTCGGTATGGGAGCATTGGGCGACTGGGGTGCGCATATCCTGGATACGGCCCATGAGTTCCTGGATTTAGGGCTTCCCTACGAAGTAAGCGCTGTTAAGCTCGATGGTCACAACCCGTTCTTCTTCCCCATGTCCTCTACCTTGTCATTCAAATTCCCTGAACGAGGCAACATGCCTCCGGTGGATATTACCTGGTATGATGGGGTGAAAAACATTCCCCAGGTTCCCAAAGGCTACGAGGTATCCAAATTGGATCCGAACATCCCACCGGCAAGCAACGGCGCCATTCAGCCGGCAAACCTGAATCCAGGGAAAATCATTTATGGCAAAGACCTGACCTTCAAAGGTGGCTCTCATGGCAGCACGCTTTCCATCATTCCTGAAGAAAAAGCCAAAGACATGGCTTCCAGCCTGCCTGTAGTTCCCACGAGCCCATCGAATCACTACGCCAATTTCCTTAAAGCCTGTAAGGGTGAAGAAAAGACGCGTTCTCCTTTTGAAATTGCCGGACCACTGAGCCAGGTTTTTACCTTGGGAGTGATGGCTCAACACCTGAATACAAAGTTGCTGTTTGACCGTGCAACAAAACAAATTATCAATAACAAACTGGCCAACGAGATGTTGGATGGATTGCCCCCACGAAAAGATTGGGAACAATATTATAAACTGTAGTATTGTAGTGATCCTGCACTTATCCGATGACTTGGAGTCATCGGATGAGTCTTTTCACTTTTATGACCAATTAGAATACTCATCAAGTTTTAAATCGACCATGAAATTCAATAAAATATTTTTATAAATGTTAAATATTAAGCATTGCAAATAAATCATTGTAGTATTAAAGTATTGTTCCTTTGAAAAAGGGTTGCGTGTTTTGTTTTTATTGGCCAACCAGTCTTGCTTGGCTAAATTTTTGGCAGTAAGTGCAGGGATAGTATTTTAAATTACTGATTCCTAGGGATATATCCTGGCTTTTTAGATTTATTTAATTTATTTTACTGATAATCAAATATTTAATTTGTTATTGCCGAACTGATGATTTGAACAGGATAAAAATAAAGCATATGAATTACCCGAATGGACGTTGCGCGATTGATGCCATAGATTTGGATGAGATCTATTTACTCTATTCTCCCCGTTTATTTTTGCTCGCCCTAAAGCTAACCGGAGATAGAGAAGGAAGTGAAGAAATTATTCAGGATGTGTTTATTCGTTTGTGGTTAAAAAACGATCATTTGTCCATAATACATTCGTTGAAAGCCTATCTTTTTCGTTCCGTATACTATGCATGCCTGGATTATTTAAGAAAGGAAAAGGTTCAACATAAAAGTAAAACACAAGAGATCTCGGATGAGCATAATACAGTCGAATTTTATGATCCTGTTTTACTTGAGGAGCTGGAACAAGCAATTAATAGTTGTATAGAGAAACTTCCGATTCAATGCAAGAGAATTTTCTTGCTACACAGGAATGATAATTTAACCTATAAGCAAATTGCTGTTCAATTGAATGTTTCGGTCAAGACGGTTGAAACGCATATGGGCAGGGCGGTAAAGTCTTTAAAAAAGAATCTTCAGGAATATCTGCCTCAAATTTTTCTGTAAAATTCCGTCTCACTTGTAAGGGTGACGGGGTAAAATTTCGTCTAATCAAAATAACGTCAAAATCAATGACTGAAAACGAACAAATAGAATATTTGTTATTTGGCTACTTAAAAGGGAATTTGGATAAAACACAAAAAGGTTTTATTGAAAAGTGGATGGCTGAAAGTGAAAAGAATCAAAAAGAATTTGAACGTTACAAGCGAATTTTCACAGAGCAGCAACGTCATTTTCCAGACAAAGAAGTTATCCTTTCTCGTGAAAAGATTAAAAACATATTAATACAACGATTATTCACAAACAAGAAAAGAGACAAAAGAATTATAACTAGTTTAAGTTTCGCTCTTGTTACCTTGGTTGGTGTTTTTGCTGGCTACTCTCCCTTTGTAAGTTCATTAAAAGATGTAGATATATTGGTAGGCATTACCACGATTCAGACCGGGCAGGGAGAAACCACCATATGTGTACTTCCTGACAGTACAAAAGTATGGTTAAACTACAAGTCCAAAATTGAATATCAAATTGCGAATGAAGCCAATGGAAAGATAAGACGGATTAAAATTGCTGGTGAAGTATTTTTTGATGTGGCAAAAAGGAAGGAAATTCCGTTTGAGGTGATTACTGAGAATACAAAGATCAAAGTATATGGAACTAAATTTAATATAAAACAACGAGAAGAGGACTTGGTCGTTACTCTTGTAGAAGGAAGCATGGCAGTTTTTACGAATAAGGAAGAGAAGAAAGTTTCTCAATTGGTTCCTGGAGATCAGGTAATACTTAATAAAGAAGGAAAATTGCTTTCAAAACAGACCATTAATACCAGTCATGTGAGCTTTTGGAGAGAAGGGAAATATATATATAAAGATGTCACGCTAAAAGAGATCGTTAAAGACCTGAATGAAATATATGGGTTCAATATCGTGGTTAAAAACAATACGCTAAACAAAGAGAGATATCGCTTTGTAATTGATCGTAAAAAATCACTTTTACAAACACTACAATCTTTAAAAGAAACAACACATTTAAATTATTATATAAACGGAACCGATATTTTACTAACTAAAAACTAATCTAATCATGAAAAGCGCATGCGTTTATTTTTTGCGGGGAGGTTGAAGTTTAATCAACCTTTAATCAATGCATTATAATCTTCAGGTCTAATAAGTCAACATAAATTTATGAAAATAAAACAAAGTAAACTGGGCGTTCATTTGCTTCAGAATGTAAAAGTTTTGCACATGCTGCATTTGCTTATTATTATGATGTTTTTAGCTTTTACAGGTGTTCCTACTCGAGCATCAGATGAAACAGGTAGCCGTTTTTCAATGGTTTTTAAGGGGGAAAAACTTGAAAAAATATTTGATGAGATTGAAAGACAATCAAAATTTCAGATTTTCTACAATAAAGCCGACGTTGATGATCTAGCAATTGTAGATATTTCTGTTCAAGATGCAGAGATCGAATATTTACTCAATCAGCTACTACTAAAAAAGGGGCTAAAATTTAAAATCGTAAATGAAGATATTATCATTTCAAAAGATGGACAACCTCAACAAGATGGACTTATAAAAATAAAAGGGCTTGTAAAAGATCAAAGTGGAGCTCCCATTCCCGGTGCGACTGTCGTTATTTTGGGAACCCCAAGGGGAGTGATCACAGACTCGGATGGGACCTTTAATATTGAGGCCAAAATGGGAAGTCAACTGGTGTTTTCATTCATTGGATTAGAGTCACAAACCATAACTCTTGATGGACCCCACAATCTTACCGTGGTGTTGTCGCCAAAAACGGAGGAATTAGAAGAAATGACGGTCGTTGCATTTGCAAAGCAAAAGAAGGAAAGTGTCATCGCTTCAGTTTCAACCATCAAACCCAGTGAACTGAAAGTTCCCTCGAGTAACCTTACCACTGCCTTTGCAGGACGTATTGCCGGCCTAATATCCTACCAGCAAACAGGTGAACCAGGGCAGGACAATGCTCAGTTCTTTATCCGTGGAGTAACCAACTTCGGTACAGGCAAAAAAGATCCGCTCATCTTGATTGATGGAGTGGAAATGACCGCCAATGACCTATCGCGCATTACCACCGACGATATTGGCAGTTTCTCGATCATGAAAGATGCCAATGCTACTGCACTTTATGGTGCCAGAGGAGCCAATGGGGTTATATTGGTAAACACCAAAGAAGGTCGCGAAGGAGCTGCAAAAGTACAATTCCGTGTGGAAAGCTCCTTCTCGCAACCTACCGAGAATATTGATATGGTGGATCCGGTAAGTTACATGAAATTCCACAATGAAGCGGTGATCACTCGTACACCAGGAAGACAGTTACCCTATGACCAGAAAACAATTGCTTATACAGAACGAAATATTGACCCTATTCGTTATCCGGCAACCGACTGGCAAGATTTGCTTTTCGACAAACATACCTTCAATCAGCGTTATAACCTGAACGTAAGTGGAGGCGGTTTAGTAGCTCGTTATTATATTGCCGCCTCTTATGCAAAAGATCAGGGGATCATAAAAACAGACTCCAGGCAAAACTTTAATAATAACATTGATATACGAAAGTACTCTTTACGTTCAAATGTAAATGTGAACCTGAGCAAAACAACCGAAGTAATTGTTCGCTTGAGTGGCTCTTTCGATGATTATCGCGGACCTTTGGATGGAGGAACTGATCTTTACAAAAAAGCCATCAATGCCAATCCTGTTTACTTCAGACCATATTATGAGCCCGATGCAGCAAATATATATACCAAACATATTCTTTTCGGGAACTACGCCTCGGGCGGGTATCTGAATCCCTATGCTGAAATGCTGAAAGGTTACAAAACCGAAGACCGATCAAATATGTATGCTCAGTTTGAAGCAAAACAAAATTTTGATTTTTTAGTGAAAGGATTATCGGCCAGAGGATTGTTTAATATTAACAGGTTTTCGCTGTTGCCTATTCGCCGCCAGTATGTTCCTTTCTGGTACTCATTGGCCAATACTTCAGAGCCCGGCAGTTATATTCTGAATGCAATCAACCCGGATAGTGGAACTGATTATCTGGACTTCGTAGCTTCTGATCGTCAATTGGAAAGTACGATGTATTTCGAAGGGGCCCTTTTATATGACCATACTTTTGCAAAAAAACACACCATTTCAGGGTTGCTGGTTTACACGACACGGGAAATGCACAATGGAACTACCAACGATTTTCAGTTGTCCCTCCCTCATCGAAACCTTGGATTAGCAGGAAGGGCTACTTATAGTTTTGACAACCGCTATTTCCTTGAAGCCAACTTCGGATACAATGGTTCTGAACGTTTTCATTCCAGCCAGCGATGGGGCTTCTTCCCTTCTGCCGGTCTTGGTTGGATTGTATCCAATGAGAAGTTCATGGAGTCCTTCAAAACTGCAATCACGAAATTTAAACTGAAAGCAACGTATGGGTTAGTCGGGAATGATGCCATCGGCCGGGATGAGGACCGGTTCTTTTATATGTCTCAATTAAACATGAATGATGCAGGAAGAGGTTTTGATACCGGCGACGACTTTACCTTTCACCGTAACGGTATTTCTATTTCACGTTATGCGGATCCGAATATTACCTGGGAAATCAGCCGTAAAGGAAACGTGGGTTTTGAATTAAACCTTTGGAATAGCTTAGAAATTCAGGCCGATTTCTTCCATGAACAACGGAGCAATATCTTGCAGCAACGGGCTTCCATTCCAACAACGATGGGTTTACAGGTAACGCCTAGCGCGAATATCGGTAAAGCCAGCGGAAGCGGATTTGAAGTTTCAGCCGACTATAATAAATCATTTACTCCTAATTTTTGGATGATCATGAGGGGTAACTTCACGTATGCTTCCAGTAAATATGAGATTTACGAAGAGCCTGATTATTCACAGACCCCATGGAGAACACATGTTGGTCAGAAATTATCACAACGTTGGGGATATATTGCCGAACGTTTATTTATAGATGAGGAGGAAGTTAAAAATTCACCCGAACAGACATTTGGTGTATATGGTGCCGGCGATATTAAATACAAAGATATCAATGGGGATATGCGTATTGATGAAAATGACCAGGTTCCCATCGGATTCCCAACGACACCTGAAATTATTTATGGATTTGGGATCACAGCCGGTTACAAGAATTTTGATATTTCTTGCTTCTTCCAGGGCTCTGCACGTTCATCATTCTGGATTGACCCTTCAAGTACCGCACCTTTTGTTACAGGCGACATCGGCGGGTTCATTACTAACCGTGCCATGTTACAGGCCTATGCCGACAGCTATTGGTCAGAAGACAACCGCAATATTTACGCATTGTGGCCTCGTCTGTCTGAAAATCCGATGTCAAACAATCAGGTGACAAGTACGTGGTTTATGCGGGATGGCGCTTTCTTAAGATTAAAATCAGTCGAAATGGGATATAGTCTTCCCAAACGTTGGACAAAAACATTCAAGATGCAATCTGTTCGTTTTTATACCTCGGGAAGCAACCTGGCAATCTTCTCAGCTTTCAAAATGTGGGATCCGGAAATGGGTGGTAACGGATTGGCATACCCCTTACAACGGGTAATTAATTTTGGTGCAAATATTGAATTCTAATCTGAGAAACATAAAAGATATGAAAAAACTGATAAAATCCTTTAAAAAAGTAACATTTTTGATTCCTTGCCTAGCGATCGTTCTCACGAATTGTTCGGAGTATCTGAATGTAGTTCCGGATGGTACTGCCACCTTGGAAACAGCTTTCTCTAACCGAATCAATTCAGAGAAATTCTTCTATGGTTGCTATAACTATTTGCCAAATTGTGCAAGTGCCTTTGGTTATCCTGGTAATGTTGGTGGCGATGATATCTGGTGGGATGTCGATGTAGCAGCATTAACCAACAGGAGCGGTGCACGTATTGCCCAAGGGGAGCAAAATATTACTAATCCGTATCAAAATTATTGGGATGGAATACGCGATGGTAAGAGAATGTGGATAGGTATTCGGGATTGCAATATTTTCCTTGAAAATATTGACCATGTTCCTGACATTCAAGAGTGGGAAAGAATTCGATGGAAAGCAGAAATAAAGTTTTTGAAAGCTTATTTTCATTTCTTTCTTTTACAACTTTATGGGCCAATTCCGATCATGGATCATAACATTGAAGTGAGTGCCAATCCCGATGAAGTTCGCGTATATCGTGAACCTGTTGATGATGTCATTAATTACATAGTGAATTTATTGGATGAAGCAAAAGAAGACCTCCCTCTTTTTATTGAAGAAACAACCACTGAAACCGGCCGGGCTACAAAAGCGATTGCCTTAGCAGTGAAAGCCAAAGCGTTGGTTTGGGCTGCAAGTCCTCTATTTAATGGCAGTTATACGTTTTACAATAACTTCACTGATAAAAGAGGCGTTCAGCTAATTTCAAATGATAATAATCCTGAACAAATTCGCAAGCGTTGGCAAATAGCAGCAACAGCAGTTAAAAACGCTATTGATACGTGTCATTTGGCAGGTCATCGGTTGTTTACCTTCGACCCTGGCTTTGCGGTGATGTCTGACACCATCGCATTGTCATATACCTTAAGAGGGGCTGTTACCGAAAGATTTACTTATAACAAGGAAGTGGTTTGGGGGTGTACAACATCAAACAATGAATTTCAAAACTGGTGTACCCCTAGATTATATACCCAATATTGGGGCCTTGCCGAATTAAGTGCAACCTTGAAGATGGCAGAAACATTTTATTCCAAGAATGGCCTTCCAATTGAAGAAGATCCTTATTGGGATTATGATACCAGATACGAAACACGACCTGATACAGGCACTTGGCACAAGGACTATATCAGTGCGGGGGAAACAACCGCAAAGTTAAATTATTACAGAGAACCTCGTTTCTATGCCTACCTAGGTTTTGACCGCGGAATCTATGAACTTCTTACCAATTCGACAAACCCAATAGTTATTAAACAAAAAAGTGGCGAGGTTCATGGAGTGATCTTTCTTGATTCTCATCCTTCTACTGGATATTTCATTAAAAAGATGGTGAGTTTCAGAATACCAACTACAACTACCGGGCCTAATCCTTATCGCTTTTCAATACCGATCATTAGGCTAGCCGATTTATATTTATTGTATGCTGAAGCTTTGAATGAATCGAAAGATGTACCCGATGATGAAGTTTATAACTGGATAGATAAAGTTCGTGTTCGTGCAGGATTAAAACAGGTACTTGAAACGTGGCAATGGGCCAAACCTGAATACAAAAATAAACCTGGGACACAAGAGGGTATGCGCGATATTATTAAACGGGAACGTATGATTGAACTCTCTTTTGAAGGGCAACGATTTTTTGACCTTCGTAGGTGGCGTGATGCTGAGAAATATTTGAATCAACCCGTTCGTGGTTGGGATTATCAAGGATCTAAAGTCCAGGATTATTACCTGACCAGGGTTTATTTCAGCAACCGTGGTTTTACTTACAAAGATTATTTGTGGCCATTACGTAGCAGTACTATTACAGAAAACAGCAACCTGGTGCAAAACCCTGGTTGGTAATCATCAATTTTAAAATTTAAAAAGATTAGAAATGAGACGAAAGAATTTCATTCAAAAGCATACCGGTTCAGCACGCTTAACCGTGGTATTGTTCCTTGTAGTCTTAGTAGTACTGTCATGTGAAGAAGCACCTATTGGTCAGATTGCCACAGATCATATCCCGCCGGCGTCGTTAACTAATGTTATTATTACGCCAACGTATGGTGGTGCACATATTACATACACTATACCCAGCGAAGAGGATGTTTCTTATGTGAAATGTGAGTTTGTCTACAAGGGTAAAATAAGGACTGTTTTATCCTCTATTTATAAAAATTACCTTGATGTGGACGGGATTGGTGATCCCGAAGAAATTGAGCTCAAACTATCTGTGATTGACCATAGTGAAAATTCTTCTACTCCCTACGTACAGAAGTTTATGCCTTTGGATCCGCCCATGAAAGCTATTTTCAATTCATTCAAAATTGAACCGGCATTTGGAGGTGTCAAAGTAAGTTGGGAAAATCCGGCTAAAATGTTGGCAGGTATTTCATTCCTTGCTGCTGATGACAACGGTGAACTGCAATTGAAAGATATGGTGTTTTCGTCATTAGCTACCGGTTCTAAAAGTTTACGTGGGTTTAATACTGCTAAACGAACATTCGCACTTTGTATAATAGATAAATTTGAGAATGTCTCTGATACATTTAAACTACAAGTCGAACCGCTCTATGAAGTAATGATCAATAAGAAAAACTTTAAAGATGCTCACCTTCTCGGCGATAATTTCTCGGTAAACAATAACCGCCCTATCCAAAACATATGGGATGAGAACTTGGGTACAATCTGGCATACGTTAACTGACGGAGGTTATACTATTCCCCAGCATTTTACTATTGATTTAGGGATTAATGCGAAATTGACCCGTGTTGTAGTCTATAATAGATCAGAAGGAATATACTATTACGCACAACATAACCTTCGAAAATTTGATATCTATGGCACTGACATATTAACACGTCCCATTGGAGATTCCTATTATAACGATAATTCGTGGAAAGCTGATTGGAGATTGTTGTCCACTTGCGAAGTAATTAAACCGTCAGGAAGCCCCACAGGAGTAAATACGCCAGAAGATTTGGCTGCTCAAGATGCAGGGTTCGAATTTGAATTCACACAGGATGTTCCGAAAATGCGCTATATCCGCTTTGTCGTTCATGAAACCTGGGCTCGAACACCGGCTATACACATTGCCGAAGTATCGGTATTTGGAGATGACAGACCTTAGCATTGGTAATTTTAAATTTAAATTGCAAAAAATGAAACGAATGAATTTTAGATTTTCACTTATGACGGGAATCAAGACTATAACAATGGTTTTAGCAATGCTAGTGATGGTGCTCACTTTCTCTTGTGAAGATGTCAACAGCACACACCAGCAGTACCTAAACAAGGGCGAATCTTTTTATATCGGTACAGCCGATTCTATCATTGTTCATCCGGGGAATCACAGAATTAAATTCGAATGGAAAATTAATTCAGATCCGCGCATTTCGAAAGCCGTAATTTATTGGAACAAACGGGATACCAGTGTTACAATACCGGTCTCAAGAATGGAAGCAAATGGGGATACTTGGCTGGAAGCACAATTGAACAACATCAAGGAAGGGGAATATATCTTCGAATTTGAAATGCAGGACAATAACGGGAATATTTCCAGGGCAACGGAGATTTATGGAAATGTATTAGGCGATGTTTATATTGAAAATCTTCGTAGCCGAGGAATAAAAGCATTAAGCAAGCTTGAAACCGGTCAAATGCAAATTACCTGGGAAGCGGTTAATATACCTACACTTCAATATTCAGAAGTTGAATATTTGAATACCCTTGGAGAAAAAGTGGTCGTGAGTGTTCCCAATACGGAGGATAAAACATTACTAGAAGGACTTAATTCGGGTGATAATGTAAAAGTATATGCAGTTCACCTTCCAGAAAATGGGATAGAGAATTTCATGTCGCTAAAATTAACATATGTAATGCCCAAGTTTGAAAGAGAATTGAGAAAAACAAGCTTTGTTGCCGCATTTAGGCCTGGTGATAATACAACACCTCATCCTGGAAACGGCGACCAGGATTACTTGAAACCGATTACTGATTTTAGTGTTGGCATACGCAGCTTGGCAAAGATTTGGGATGGAGGAGCGCTTAATAATACCGATGGCAAAACGATTATGCATACTGAGGATCAAACAGGTCAGGGGGTTAATGCACGATTCAAATTCCCTCATCATTTCACTATCGATTTAGGTGTTTTGGCTACTCTTAACCGTATAAGAATTTGGCCAAGAGGAGATGTCGGTGCTTTTACAGGACACAGCCCTCGTTTCTTTGAAGTATGGGGCACGGATGTACCTAAAGAAATGGCCGACTTTGCTACGAAAGGGGAATTTGAAGCTTACTACAGAAACACCTATGTTGTTCAGAAGGATCCATCAAATTATCTTTCAAACAATGCCGCATACACCGACAAATTAACGCAGACCAATTCAAGTTGCATGAATTTTATAACCCCGAACCCACCAACTGGGCTTGACAACTGGCAGCAGGACTGGGTGAAACTTGGAGATTTTGAAGTACCTAAACCATCAACAGTAGTTTATGGCCAAATGAATGATGCTGATAAGGCAGCCTGGGCTTCAGGGGCGGAATTCAAACTCAGTGAAATAAATAAAAAAGTACGTTATATTCGTCTTGTTGTTAAATTTCCTAACTGGCAGAATACGAATTGTATCAACCTCGGAGAAATAAGCTTACTTGGCGATGATCTTTAATATTATTTATTGAACGAAAACCGATAATGAGAACCCCTGCACTTTTAAAGTAAGCAGGGTTTTTCACATATGACAATTGGTGTTTCTATAAAAAGGCATTAATATATACAAGTCAACAGATTATTAGACTTTATACAAAATTAATCTATGTAAAGCTATTGTTGATAAATCTCTTAACTTGAACTAAACATGAAAAGCCAAACTCTTTTTTTTGTACTCATGCTCATTTCTTTTGCTGCATGTACGAAACCAGAAGAATCAGATCAATGGATAAAAGCGGAAGTATTCCTTAACCCACCGGTCGATTACCGGTCTGCCCCGTTTTATTCGCTTAACGATCAACTCGATACTACCGAGTTGATCCGTCAAATCAAAGGTTTTAAGGCCGGTGGCTTCGGCGGTAGCTTTCTGCACAGCCGTGGCGGTTTACTGACCGAATACATGGGACCCGAATGGTGGGTGGCAATGGACGTGGCCGTCAGGACTTCAAAAGAAATCGGGATAAAAGCCTGGTTTTACGACGAGGATAAATGGCCCAGCGGGTTTGCCGGAGGAAAAATACCGCTCATCAGCGAGGATTTTCATGCCCGGTGCTTGAGCCGGGTTGACAAGAACGAGAAGCTAAAAGAGATTGATCAGGTATTGTTTGAAGACGATCAGTTTAAATACATCATCCACAAAGCCCGGATGGGAAATGGTTGGTTCAATGGCACTTGCTATACTGATTTGCTCAATCCCAACATGGTAAAAGCGTTTATCGACAGCGCGTATTCGCCGTATCTCGACCGGTACAAACATGAACTCGGAAAAACAGTACCCGGCATTTTTACCGACGAGCCACAAGTCTCACCAAGAGTTTCAGGAGGCAGCGAAGGTTCGGTCAGTTTTTCGCCGTTTGTAGTTGATAAATTTAAGGCAATGCACGGCTACGATCTTTTACCTGTTATTCCCTCGCTGTTCGATACAGTCGGCAATTTCAGGAAAGTGCGTTACCAGTATTATCAAACAATTTCGCGTTGTTTCGAAGAAAACTTTACCCGGCAGATCGGAACTTATTGCGGCGGCATAAATGCTGTTTTCACCGGGCATCTAAACGGCGAAGAATCTTTTCATTCGGCAATGGTCAATTCCGGAAATTCGATGGTCAACTACCGGCACATGCAAATGCCTGGCATCGATCAGCTCGGCTTGCATTACCTCCCGCTAAATGTGGCACGGAGCGTTTCGGGCGTTGCCAACCAGTACGGCATTTCCCGCAGGATGAGCGAATCGTACGGCATCAGCGGCCAGAACATGAATTTTGAAGACCGCAAATGGTTGCTCGATTGGCTGACGCTCAACGGGATCAACTTTATTATTCCGCACCTTTCGTCGTACAGCATGAAAGGGGAACGCAAACGTGATTATCCGCCCAATTTCAGCCCTGCACAACCATACTGGGAATACAATAAGTTGTTCGAGGACTATTCGGCCCGGATGTGTTACGTGAACACGATTGGGAAATATGCCGCCGAGTTGTTGCTGATCCATCCGCTCGAATCGGAGTATTTGGGCGTCAGGAATGATTGCTACCATAAATATGACCAATGCCTGAACCTGTTGCAAAAACACCACCGCAACTATGATTTGGGCGATGAGCAGATCATGGCTGAAATCGCACAGGTTAAAAATCAGGAATTGGTCATCGGGCAAATGGCCTACAAAGTGGTAGTTCTGCCCAATATGCTGGTCATCAGGAAAACCACGCTCGAAATTCTGAAACAGTTCAGCGCTTCAGGGGGCAAAATTTTGGTGTATGGCCGTTATCCTGAATATGTTGATGGCGAATCGAAGCCTGAAGCCATTGAAACATTGAAACAAATCAGCCGTTTTGTTGCTGAAAACGAATTTTCGGAGGCGCTGGATCAGGTTCTTCCTGCCGACTTTAAGGTGGAGGGAGCAGACAATGAATTGGTTTGGACGCATTACCGGAAAGTAGCCAATGGCGGAATCCTGCAATTGTCGAATACTTCGCGGCTGAAAGAGGTGGATAGCGAACTTTTGTTTTCGTCCACAGTGACCAATCTGGCGCTCTGGAATCCTGAAGACGGTCGGTCGATGAAATTGGTGCCAGAAAAAGATGGCCGGATTAAACTCCATTTTGCCGCAACCCAATCGTGGTTGGTTACTTTTGGCGATGCCTCGAAAGAAGCCGAACTGACCGAAGTTTATCAGATTCAGGGGGAAAAGACTGAACTGGCCAAAATACAGGGGGCGTGGCAAGGAAAACGCCTCGATCCCAATGCACTGACACTCGATTTTGCACGTTATTCAACCGACAACGGAGCAATATTCAGTGCCCCGGAACCGGTGATTGGCATTCATCAGCGCCTCACGAAAGACCGGTTCACTGGCAGACTTATCCTGAAATTTGAACCACAGGTGGCCGATGTTCCGGCTAAATGCTCGCTGGTTGTAGAGCAGACACACTTGTACAAATTTTTAATTAATGGAAAAGAAATCAACTTCGAGGGATCTGAATTTTACCGCGACCATGCTTTCCGGGTTCAGGACATTTCGGGAACCTTAAAAGAAGGGCGCAATGAAATTTTGATGGCCGTTGATTACGTGTCTCCTGAGCCATCCAGCCTGAATGCCATCAAACGATACGGCACCGAAATAGAAAGCATTTACCTGATCGGTGATTTTGCGGTAGCAGTCACACCATCGGCGCGGCCTTCCGGCATATCGCAAAAATACCGCGATAAAACGCTGGTCGAAAAACCGGTTTACCATATTGATCGCTTTACCATTACCAATGAAAATACTTCGTTCGATAATGATTTGGCGCTGCAAGGCTATCCGTTTTATGCCGGAAAGTTTGTTTTGAGCAATTCATTTAAAGTTGAAAAAGTACTCCCGTCGAAAAAGTATTTTCTATCGTTTCCATCGTTTGAAGCAATCGTTTTGAAAGTAAAGGTTAATGGGACAGAATTTGCGCCTCTGGTTTACAGTCCGTGGGAGACCGACATTTCAGGAGCAATTAAAGAGGGCGAGAATATCGTTGAACTAGAGCTGGTCAACTCATTGCGTAATTTGCTGGGGCCGCACCATCACACAGGAGGTGAACTGAATGAAGTTGGGCCGGCAAGTTTCACGGGCAATCCGCAATGGCCAAACAGTGGGGGCGAAAGCAACTGGTACGACCTCCGCCTGAAAGGCAACCCCACGCTTTGGCGCGACGATTATTGCCTGATTCCTTTCGGCCTGCTTGAATCGCCGGTGATTTTTTCTGTGGAATAGTTCGGTTGCTCGCTTTCTGTCAAAAGCCATTCTTTTTAAAAAATCGATTTTATTCAGGCTGGGGTTACATCCATACGATTATTAAAAAGCTTGCTCACAAAGCATATTTGTTGTTCATTTACAGCATAAATGCTTTTCTTTATGAAGAAAGCCACTCTTAAAACATTTAACCCAAAGCGCAGTATAAAAAGGGCCGGAATCGAAAGAAGATCAGCTCCTAAATGGAGTTTAGAATCAGAAGGAAATAAATATGTCTGGGCTTCAAAAATGGAAAGAAGTCGGCCTGATCAGACAAGGCTTACCTTACAGTACTATTGAGGTAATCAGCAAAAGAATCAATACTCCGGTAAAAGAAGTGTTACAGATACTGAGTTTGCCTCAAGCGACTTACAATAAAAAAAGAAGAGAAAACAATTTTACTCAGCGGCCGTGACAGCGAAACTGTTTTGCTTTTAACGGAATTAATCGATTTTGGGTTGGGAATGGCTAATCAGGAAGAAATAAATTCCTGCGTTGGTTGAAAAAGCCCAACATATCATTGGGAGGAGTAAGCCCTGAAAGCCTGCTGGACTCAACCACCGGAATTCAGGAAGTCAAAAATTGTCTGAACAGACTTGAATACGGGAACCTGGCATAATGCGTGTCTATCGGATTGAAAGAGAAAAATACCTGAATACCACCTTAAAAGGTATTGGAGCTGCATTAGCTGAAGGTTACAGGTGGAACAGCCTTCACACATTTTTGGTTGATACCGCAGAATCAGGGGCACTTGCGACTCTGGAAGTGTCTGTACATCTGGACTTAAATGAAGATTTACCGTCAGACAGGTATTATGTTGAGATTGATATACCGGAAGGTGTGTAAATTTTGGAATTGTCTGTTGAAGATTTACCTGAAAATTGGGATGCTAAACCTCC
>OBJA01000606.1_pt1 | contig 29680 bp, 24 predicted proteins | sample 1519751 | NCBI WGS metagenome assembly OBJA01 (sample SAMEA3881238, study PRJEB22517) | soil metagenome | biome: lake sediment; feature: soda lake sediment; material: sediment, water from around vicinity | place: India | collected 2013-12-23 | depth 3 m
GTCCCAAATCTCAAATCTCAAATCTCAAATAGATTTGCACAGACCATTTGTTGATGAAATTGTTTTGGTAAGTAAATCAGGTGAGCCCATGTACCGTGAACCGGATTTGATTGATGTTTGGTTCGACTCGGGGGCAATGCCGTATGCGCAACATCACTACCCGTTTGAAAACAGTGAAAAATACAACCCGGCAACCGGCAAGGGGGTTTTCCCGGCCGACTTTATTGCCGAAGGGGTGGACCAGACCCGCGGCTGGTTTTTTACACTTCATGCCATTGCCACAATGGTAAGCGATTCGGTTTCGTTTAAAAATATAATTTCAAACGGGCTGGTGCTCGATAAAAACGGGAATAAAATGTCGAAACGGCTTGGAAATGCAGCCGACCCGTTTGCCACAATCGAGAAATACGGCTCCGATCCGCTGCGCTGGTATATGATTACAAATGCCCAGCCCTGGGATAACCTGAAGTTTGATGTGGAGGGTATAGAAGAAGTGAGGCGCAAATTTTTTGGAACCCTGTACAATACCTACAGCTTTTTTGCCCTGTATGCCAATGTCGATAATTTCAGGTACGTTGAGGCCGAAATTCCGGTCAACCAGCGACCTGAACTGGACCGGTGGATCATTTCGCTGTTGAATTCGCTTGTAAAGGAAGTGGGCGAGAGCTACGAGAGTTATGAGCCTACCCGAGCCGGGCGGGCCATCTCGGATTTTGTAAGTGAAAACCTCAGCAATTGGTTCGTACGTCTGAGCCGTAAAAGATATTGGGGGGGAGAATATTCTGCCGATAAAATATCGGCCTACCAAACCCTTTACAGCTGTCTGGCTGCTGTTGCAAAACTGATGGCCCCGATTGCCCCGTTCTATGCCGATATGCTGTATGCCGATTTAAACAAGGTGACCGGCAAGGAACCCGATCAGAGCGTTCACCTGGCAGAATTTCCGCAGTTCGATGAGGCCCTGATTGATAAAGACCTGGAAGAGAAAATGGGTATTGCCCAAAAAGCTTCTTCCATGATTCTTGCCCTTCGAAGAAAGGAAAAACTAAAGGTGCGTCAGCCGCTTGCAAAAATTATGGTACCGGTTTTGAATGTACATTTTAAAGAACAGTTCGATGCTGTTAAAGAAATTATTCTCTCTGAAGTGAATGTGCGAGAGGTGGAATACATTTCGGACAGTTCTGAAATAATAAGTAAAAAAATTAAGCCCAATTTTAAAACATTGGGGCCAAAATACGGTAAACTGATGAAACAGATTGCGGGGGCAATCTCGGGGTTTGATCAGAAAGCTATTGCAGCAATTGAACAGAAAGGCTTTCTGGATGTTGAAATGGCAGATCAAAAAATTTCGATTACCCGCGAAGATGTTGAAATAGTTACTGAAGATATTCCGGGATGGATTGTTGCCACAGAGGGGCAGATGACAATTGCCCTTGATATTGAAGTAACGGAAGAACTCAGGCAGGAGGGACTGGCCAGGGAATTTATTAATAAAATCCAGAACCTTAGAAAGGACAGTGGATTTGAGGTAACCGACCGAATAGCGATAAAAATCGAAAGGCACGATGAAATAAATGATGCGGTATATAACCATAAAAGCTATATTTGCGCCCAAACTCTGGCTGTTGATCTTCAACTTGTTGATCAATTGGTTGCTGACGATGCCCGCAACGTGGAGATAATGAAAGATGTTTCTGTAAATATTGGTATTGAAAGACATAATTAGATATGATGTTAGGCCTGAATTTCTTATTTATTTTTTATTAATTTAGGCGGGATTAAAAAAATCATTAAAAAATGCACTAGCATGGGAGAAAAGAACAGATATTCGGATCAGGAGTTAATGGAGTTCAGACAGATCATACTTGACAAGCTGAAAAAGGCACAGGAAGATTATGAAATGTACCGGAATTCTATTACTCATGGCGATGGAAACGACACACAAGACACTTCGCCCACATTTAAGGTACTGGAGGAAGGTGCTGCTACCCTATCAAAAGAAGAAGCAGGAAAACTTGCCCAGCGGCAGCTGAAATTTATTCAGCATTTACAGGCTGCACTGGTGCGCATAGAGAATAAAACTTACGGCATTTGCCGTGAAACAGGAAAGCTGATTTCCAAGGAACGCTTGCGCGCAGTGCCACATGCCACTTTGAGTATTGATGCAAAAAACAGTATGGGATAGTCCAAACAGGTTAAAGGCTTAAAGCTACCCGGATCATTCGATAACGATGCATCCGGGAGTTTTTTTTAAATAATATGAAGAATCGTACAAAAAAACTTCTTGCACTCATTTTTTTGGTGTTGATTGCCGACCAGGTATTAAAGGTGTGGATCAAAACCAATATGTCGCTGGGCCAGGAATTTGTTATTTTTAAAGATTGGTTTATAATCCATTTTGTCGAAAATAACGGTATGGCTTTTGGCTTTGAATTTGCCGGAGAATACGGTAAGCTTTTTTTGAGTCTGTTTCGTATTGTTGCCGTTATTGCCATTGGCTGGTACCTGTTCAGGCTGGCCCGGCACGAGAAAATTACGTTTGGCTTTCTGGCATGCATTGCCCTTATATTTGCCGGGGCCATCGGAAATATAATCGACAGCATGTTCTACGGAATGATATTCAATCACAGTTACGGGCAGGTTGCCGATTTTCTTCCTGAGGGGGGAGGTTATGCCAGTTTCCTTCATGGAAGGGTTGTCGATATGTTTTATTTTCCGATAATTGACACAACGCTTCCCGAATGGTTTCCCATCTGGGGAGGCGACAATCTTGTGTTTTTTCGCCCTGTTTTCAATATAGCCGATTCCTCCATTACGGTTGGCATCTTTATAATACTTTTGTTTTACCGCAAGGAGTTCCATGTCCTTGAAGGGAAACCCGATGGCAGCAACACATCGGACCAGGTTGAGGAGGATACAAAAGCGGATGAGGGCCCCCAGGAACACAGGGATTGATTAACTTTGGTTACTGTCAATAATTTTTAAATTTGTAATACCTGTTTCGTTTCAATAAATAGCATGAAAAGCCAACTGGTTATTTACAATACGTTAACCCGGGAGAAAGAACTTTTTAAACCCCTGGTGGCAGGGAAGGCTGGTCTTTATGTATGTGGCCCTACCGTTTACAGCGACACCCACCTGGGGCATGCCCGCCCGTTCATCACGTTCGATCTGTTATACAGGTACCTTGTATATTCAGGATACCAGGTGCGTTATGTCCGCAACATAACCGATGTGGGGCACCTTGAAAATGAAGCCGATGAATCGGGTGAGGACAAGATATCCAAAAAAGCGCGGGTAGAAGAGCTGGAGCCGATGGAAGTAGTTCAGAAATATGTGAACAATTTTCGCCGCAACATGGCCCAGTTAAATGTTCTTCCTCCCAGTATCGAACCCAACGCATCGGGGCACATTATCGAACAGCAGCAATACATCGACTCCATTTTGGATAAAGGATTTGCCTACGAGGTGAACGGTTCGGTGTATTTCGATGTTGAAAAGTACAGCAGGCAGTTCCATTATGGTAAACTTTCGGGAAGAAACCTGGAGGATGTCAGGACCAATACCCGCCAGCTGGAGGGACAGGATGAAAAAAAGAACCCGTTTGATTTTGCTCTCTGGAAGAAGGCTTCACCTGCACATATTATGCGATGGCCCTCCAAATGGAGCGAAGGCTTCCCGGGGTGGCACCTGGAATGTTCGGCGATGAGCAAAAAATACCTGGGTGAAGTATTTGATATACACGGAGGGGGAATGGACCTCGTGTTTCCGCATCATGAATGTGAAATTGCCCAATCGACAGCCAGCCAGGGAAAGGAAGCTGTCCGCTACTGGATGCATAACAACATGATAACGATTAACGGTCAGAAAATGGCGCGTTCGCTTGGCAATTTTATTACCCTCGACCAGCTGTTTACAGGAACCCATGAGATGCTCGAAAAGGCCTGGGCGCCAATGACAATCCGGTTTTTTATCCTGCAGGCCCATTATCGTAGTACAATCGATTTTTCAAATGAGGCGCTTCAGGCTTCCGAAAAGGGGCTTGAACGGCTGATGGCGGCCGTTGAAACCCTTGAAAAACTTCCCGTGTCGGACAGTTCAACTGTTGATGTAAAAGGGCTTAAGGAAAAATGTTTTGCGGCCATGGATGATGATCTTAACAGCCCGGTGGCCATTGCCTGCCTCTTCGACGGGGTGCGGATGATCAACTCAATCGCTCAGGGGCAGGAGCAGGTTTCGGCTAAAGACCTCGATGAATTGAAGTCGCTTTTCAGGGTTTTTGTTTTTGACATACTTGGTCTTACAATGGAAACACAAAAACCGGCAGGAAACGATGGTTTGCTTAAAGGGGTGATCGACCTTCTGCTAAACCTCAGAATTGAAGCCAAATCACGAAAGGACTGGGCTTCAGCTGATAAGATAAGAAATGAATTGAACAGCCTGGGCGTTGAAATAAAGGATACCAAAGAGGGTTTTGAATGGAATCTGAAAGGGTGATCCTTGGTACCGGAACAAGTGGTAAGCACGGGATGTAGAGGAATCGTATACTGTAATTTTTAAACTTTGATGGGTTATGTTTTCAGGAATTGTTGAGGAATTTGGAAGGGTTACAGCCATTGAGAAAGACAGGGAGAATGTTCATTTTACACTTACCTGCTCGTTCGCCGATGAATTGAAGGTGGATCAAAGCCTTTCGCACAACGGAGTCTGCCTGACGGTTGTGGAAGTTAATAAAACGGCAGAAACCTATAAGGTTACCGCCATAAAGGAGACATTGCAGAAATCGAACCTGGGGATGCTTGAAGTGGGTTCAAAGGTGAACCTCGAACGCAGCATGAAGATGAATGGCCGTCTCGACGGGCACATCGTTCAGGGGCATGTCGACCAGACTGCAGTCTGTACCGATGTTCAGGAAGCTGACGGAAGCTGGTACTACACGTTTGAATACGAATTCGATATTGACAAGGCACGGCAGGGGTACATGACCGTTGAAAAAGGTTCGGTTACAGTAAACGGAGTCAGCCTGACTGTTGTTAATTCAAAGGACAACTCCTTCCAGGTGGCTATTATACCCTTCACCCATGAGGTGACCAATTTTCACACATTTGAAAGAGGGTCGGTTGTAAATATCGAATTTGATATTATTGGCAAGTACCTGAGCCGGTTAAATTCATATGCTTAAAAGCTGAATACAGGACAGCTGGGGTAAAGGAATAAACGTTGCAGACACTTCATCAACCGGTTTCCAGGCGGTATCGACCCGTTTTGGCCAAGGCACCGTATTGTTGCCCGAACCGGGAAATGCTGTCATTCAAAGGATATCGGTGGTTTTTATTCAATAGCGAAACTTATTTGTGAAGCTTTTGTTTTGTTTACCATGAAATTGGGGTAATTAAACAATTAACAGATGAACACTACTGCATTTATAACGGGGGCTTCCAGGCGCATCGGGCGGGTATTGGCTGAATACCTGGCTGAGAATGGCTGGAATGTCGTGATCCATTATAATTCTTCTGAGGCAGAAGCGCTGGAATTAAGCGGGTTGTTAAAGAAAAGGTTTCCCGGCCAGTATTTCCGGACTGTGGAAGCCAACCTGGCGAATCGGAGTGAAGTGGAAGCACTGATTCCTCAGCAGGTATCGGAAACGGGCGAATTTCAGTTGTTAATTAATAATGCTTCGCTTTTTAACCGGGGATTTATAAAAGAAACCGGTTATCAGCTTTACACCGAACAGATGGATGTAAATCTGAGGGCGCCTTTTTTCTTAATGCGCGATTTCGCCCTTCATTGTAAAAAGGGGAATATAATAAATATTACGGATACCCGGATTACTACAAACAAGTCGGATTATGCAGCCTATTCGTTATCAAAAAAAGCATTGTGGGAAATAACAAAAATGGCAGCCGTAGAGTTTGCCCCCGATATACGGGTGAATGCAATAGCTCCGGGGGTAACATTGGCCCCCGAAGGCAAGGGAGAAGATTACCTGTGGAGACTGTCAAAGAATTTACCGATGCAGGAGCCCACTGGACTGGAACCTGTTATAAGAAGTGTGGAGTACATTTTAAAAAACAATCAGCTGACAGGGCAGTTGTTGTTTGCTGACGGAGGTGAGAACCTTGGAAAAAATCGATAATACAACAAACTATGGCACGAATTAAAGTTAAGAACCTTTTAGTCAGGACCTACATCGGATTTAACCCCGAAGAGCAGATCAATAAGCAGGATGTTGTAATCAATTTTGAAATTGATACCCAAATTGCCAATGAAGCGTTATTAGCCGATGCCCCGGAAGGTATCCTGGATTACAAATCGATTACAAAAAGAATTATAGCTTTTGTACAGGAAGGGCGGTTTAATTTATTGGAGGTACTTACTCAAAAAATACTGGACCTTATATTTGAAGACAGCCGGGTGCTGCGGGCCCGGGTTGAAGTAGACAAACCCCATGCGCTGCGTTTTGCCGAATCGGTTTCTATTACAATGGAAAGAAACAGAAATGAAGAATAATATTGCAATAATTGGAATTGGTTCAAATATTGATGCCGATGCCAATATTCCCAAAATGCTTAGGATACTGGAAGAAAAGGTTGAAATAATAAAGGTATCTGCCATGATTCGCACAAAGCCTGTGGGGATAGCCGATCAGCCTGATTACACAAATGGGGCTGTTAAAGTTGCCACTCCCCTTGGGAGGAACGAATTGAACCGTCTGCTAAAGGAAATCGAGGATGAACTGGGGCGCGACCGTACAGCACCCAAATTCAGCCCCCGCACAATGGATCTTGATATGGTGGTGTGGAACGGAAGGATTATTGATAAGGACTATTATACCCGCGACTTTTTGAGAAGCAGCGTTCAGCAGGTTATTTCCTCCTGAATTTCAGAAAGAGTTCATTAAGGTGGGCCACTCCATCGATTTCTTTAAAATCGGAAATTACATAATCGGCGCCATTCTGCCTGAGTTCATCGGCATTTTGCTGGCGGGCAATTCCAAGGGTAAGGCCAAATTTTCCGTTAGCCCCTGCCTGGACACCAGAAACGGCATCTTCGACAACGATGGAATGGGATGGTTCAGCCTGAAGCATTTCACAGGCTTTTATGAAAATATCGGGAGCCGGTTTTCCTTTCAGGTTCAGTTCGGCTGAAACCATACCATCGACCCTTGCTCCGAATATTGACAGCAATCCCACAGCTTCGAGAATAGCTTTGCAATTTTTGCTCGAAGAGGCTACCCCCAGCCCAATACCTGCATCCTGTAAATCGTAGAGCATTTTTTTTGTCGATGGGTATACTTCGGCTCCTTCCCGCTTCAGAATTTCAAGAAAGGCCTGGTTCTTGCGGTTTCCCAGTCCGCAGACTGTTTTTTCCGATGGAGCATCATCAGGAGTCCCCCATGGAAGATGGATGTTTCGGGACTCCAAAAAAGAGGCAACTCCCTTGTATCGTGGCTTACCATCAACATGCTGAAGGTAATCGCTTTGAGTAAATTCCCTGTAGGGTTTGTTTTCTTCCACTGCCTTTTCCTGAAGAAATGAATCGAAAATTTTTTTCCACGCCTTCATGTGGGTAACTGCGGTTTTAGTAACTACCCCATCAAGATCGAAAATTACAGCTTTAAAATTGGGGGTTACCTGTTTGTTCATGCCTTGGTATTTACTGTTGTTGAAGGATCCTGCATCGTATTTCCAAAATGCCTGATGAACTCTTCGTAGCTCAGTGGGTAGTTTTCGGCCATTGATTCGCGGTAGCGGTTAATAAATGAGTCGAAATAAAATTTAGCCTGATGCCCGTTGTTCCTTTTTCGCAGGCACCAGATTTTAAGTCCGATTGCTTCTTCATTTAATTCGTCGTATTCCAGGATTCTGCCGGCAATTGTTTCTATTTCTGAGAGTTTATTTTCTTTTTTATAAATGTATGCCAGTTTCAGCAGATTGTCGATAACCTGGTTACCTGTATATCCTTTCACCTCATCCAGCCATTTCCAGTTCAATCCTTTCAGGAACTGCCCTTTTTCAACGAGCAGGTAAAAAGTCTCAAGCTGCATTTTATTCATTCCTCCCGGAATGTGGCACAATTGAAAAACTTCAACATAATCGCAGAAAAAAGGTTTATCGATAACAGTCTGCAGTAAACTGTTTTGGGTAACAATTTCAAGCCCGTCCATTCTCAGAAGAATTTTTCTAAGTTTATTCAAGGTAACAGCCCTGTTGTTGCTCACTTTTTTTGGATCCATATCGGGCCATAGCTGTTCATCTACTTCAGAAACTGCTGCCCCCATATTATTTTTCAATGTTGCAAATAAAGTAAACAGCAGCAGTTCCTTTACCTTTGGTGTAAACAATCCAGAGACTTCGTTTCCTTGCCGGTCGGTTGCTCTGAAGCCCCCAAACAGCAGAATTTGATTGGCAGCATTTTTTTCAGGCAGCAGCACTGGCTTTTTTCTGATCACCGGTTTTTTTCTTCGGAACAGGAAAAACCCCACAGTTGCCAATACAAAAATTACAAGCAGGGTGATAAATAATTCGGGGGTAAATTTCCCCGAAAGAGATTGGGCAGTTTCTGTTACCTGTAATTCAACAGGTTCATTCAATGATAGCCGGGTAATTTCTTCGGTGCCAAGGGGCCGGTTCCAGAAATGCAGATCGCTTATGGATCCGCGAAGATTTGCTCCCTGGGAGAGTGCGCTGCCTAAATAGATATCACCGGTTCCTGAAAAAGGGGGATGCCCTTCTGAACTTCCGATGTTCTTTCCATTCAGGAAAATGGCTTGCTCACCGGTTTCTATAACATAGCGCCATACCAGGTGATACCATATATTTGGTTCAAGTTTTTCTTCTGATATGTAATCGTTGGCCCATAAGCCAAAGTAGGGATGCCCCGATCGTAAAATCAGATGAAGGCCTCTGCGGTATTCGCTTTCGAAATTTCCCAATACAGCATTATCGCCCGGCTCCATAATTTCACTGAATTTGACAAAGCAGCTTACACTAAAACTGCTGTTTCTTAATCCGTAGTTTTCGGGCGATTTTAGATTAACACTTGCATTTTCGGGTAAACGTAAAACGGTGCCCCGTTCAATATCCTGTACAAATGAATAGTTCTCACCCGTAAACTCCATCGATGGATCGAGCCTGTTTTGTATCGTATTGTTGAGGCTGAAACTTCCGGTCAGGCCAACGCCTATATCCAGGGGAGAAGCCATGATTGTATAACTTTCAGGAACTTCCATTTCACCGGTAATAATTATTTGTTCAGGAATCATCCGGTAACCAGGTACAAAAGGGGTGAGTGTAAGTTCTTCGCCTCCCCGGTATGGAAAGCTGAAACGTCCGCCTGTTACTGCAATCTCGGGATTTTTCCAGTACACCTTTTCAAATGTTTTTCCTGCTCCTCGTAAGTTGCCCTTAAACCATGTAAATGAATTTAGTTGTGATACAATGAAGTTAAAATTCGTCAGGGCATGGTTTACAAATATAAAGTTGGGCCTTTTTCCATACCGGGTCCAGGTTTCGAGAAGGAAGTTAATGTAGTCGGGCACGAGGTTCATATTGGTGGTGGTACCGGGTTTGTTGACCGACAGCTTATCAAAATCCTTTATCATCAGTAACTCCAGATTTGATCGCACAGGCTGGATGTAACTCCCGGTTGCCGATACGCTCATTACATAACTGGCAGTCCGGTGGAAAACCCGTCCGGAATAGGCATTGTTGCCGGAAATGAAAAGAATGATCCTGCGGTTCGACTGAACCAGGTATTCAACCGAAGGCCATGCTTCTCCGCTGGGGTTAAAAAACAGGTGGGCAGCAATGGGCGATTCACTGATTATGGAATCAAGCACCGATAAATTGCCTTCGTAATTTATAAAAACCGGAATTACTTTAGTGGAGTCACCTGTTATCAGACCGTGTAAATTTTGGATGAACTGGTCAACGGGATAGGGACTGCCGGTAAGTGTTATTTTTTTATCTTTTTCTGTAAGGTTAATTTCAATGCCTGTATTATTATCCCGTTGGAGGTAATTCCAGTAATTCCTGTTTTCAATGTTATTTGAACTTATTCCGCCAATAAGAAAAGAGGTCTCCGAAAATTCTTTCGCGCTGATTTTACCACCAGTTAGTAACAGGATGAAAAAAAGGCAGTAATATAAAATGCGTCCCGTTTTTGTTCTTTTATTCATCGTTAAAAATGATAACAGGAGCCTTAATCCTGTATTATTTTTTATTCAAATTTAGAATATTTATTGGAAGAAACCAGAATTTTAAAGTTTTTTATTATTTTTTTAATTATCACATATTCAGGAATTTTGCTTACAAATTAAAGCAAAATTAATCTCTTGTTAATGCGTTATTACCTGTTGTGTTAATTCTTTTCTAATGAGCACCTATTATTATTGTAATAAAACCAGTAGAATCTGTCATAAATAATGAAAAGAAAGCACTACTTAATTTTTGCAGCCGGAGGTTTAGCAGTGATTGTATTTTTGGTACTCTCGCAGCAAGTTATTTCATATACATCAACCGATGAATTTTGTGCTGTATGCCATGTACATCCTCACGCTGAATCCTCTTTCAAGTTATCGGTACATAACAGCAACAGCAGTGGTGTATCTGCCCGTTGTGTTGATTGCCATCTTCCCCCTGAAGACCAGACCGTTTACTTCTTAACACGCAAAGCCTATCATGGGTTTCATGATTTGTACTATTATATTACCAAAGATAAGGATGAAATTGATTGGGAGGCCAAACGTACGGTAGAAGCATCGAAACGGTTTGTTTACGAGGACGGCTGTAAGAAGTGTCATACCAATTTGTTTCCTGCTACCCTTGATCCCCTGGGGGCAGAAGCTCACTTGAAATACCTGAATGACCCGGAGAACAACTCTTGTGTGAAATGCCATCTTACGGTTGGCCATTACCGGGGAGAAGTTGCTTTGAGCATGGAGGCAGCCGTTGCAGCCGACACTGAATTATTTACTGAGCCTGCAGTTGTTACTTCGTTTGAAGATTTCACCGAACAGATTCCAGGGACCACTGTGTCGTTTAACATGGTTGCTGTGAAGGGAGGAATCTTTGAGATGGGCAGCCCGGCTGATGAACCTTACCGGAGGGCTGATGAAGGGCCGGTTCGTGAAGTACAGGTAAATGATTTCTGGATGGCTGAAATAGAGGTAACATGGAATGAATACCTGGCATTTTTTAATGCTACCGGATCACAGGGAAGGAAAGAAGCTGAAGTTTCACAAGCCGATGAAGAAGTTGATGGAATATCAGGCGCCACTCCTCCATGGGGGGCACCTGACCAGGGGTGGGGAATGGGCACCCGCCCGGCAATTACAATGACCCATCATGCTGCGCTCACATACTGCCGCTGGCTGAGCAGTGTAACGGGTAAAAACTACAGGCTTCCCACCGAAGCCGAATGGGAATATGCCGCCCGCGGAGGCACACAGGGACCTTATTTCTTTGAAGGTTCACCCAGGGATTTTGAAACAGACGGCATATGGAACAAGATTTTTGGGCCCGATACTGCCGTTATTAATTCATATGTCATTTACCAGGAGAACAGTCCTTACCGCACCCAGCCCCCTTTGGCAGTTAAACCCAACCCGTTTGGCCTGAAGAATATGCTTGGCAATGTGGCTGAATTTTGCCTCGATTATTACGATCCCCAGGTTTATGCCAAATATCCCCAGGGTGTTGTCAGGAACCCAAGGGGCCCGCGTGAAGGACTCGAGCACGTGGTAAGAGGTGGGTCGTTCAAGAATTCAGCAAAGGATTTACGTGTAGCCAGGCGTGATTTCACCCGGACAAAGGAGTGGCTGGAAACCGATCCGCAGATACCCAAAAGCATATGGTGGTACTCCGATGCCAACCATGTTGGATTCCGGGTAATATGTGAACCACCGGTTCAGGAAATAAGTGAAGTAACTAAAAATTAATTATATCATGGATAAAAATCAACTCTCGCGACGGAACTTCCTTGAGAAGTCAGCACTATTAGGGGCTGCCGGTTTAGCCGGATTAAGTGCCATCAGTTCGTGCAGCAGTAAAACCCGAAAAGTTGATTACCAGTTTCCTCCATTATTGGATAAAGCCCCTGACGGAAAGAAGCTTCGAGCCGGATTAATTGGTTGCGGGAACAGGGGAACCGGAGCCGCATTGAATTTTCTGGCTGCAGGAAATGACCTGGAACTGGTTGCCCTTGCTGATGTTTTTGAAGATAAAGTATGGGATTGCCATGGAAAGCTGGAAAAACAACAGGTGGAAGTTCCAAAAAACAATTGCTTCTGGGGGTTTGATTCCTACAAACAATTGCTGAATGTGGATCTGGATGTTGTATTGCTTGCCACACCTCCGCATTTCAGGCCTGCACATTTTGATGCTGCCATTCAGGCTAAAAAGCATGTCTTTATGGAAAAACCAGTTTCTGTCGATCCAGTTGGTGCACGCCAGATCATAGCTACCTCCAAAAAAGCCGAAACAATGGGGTTAACCGTAATTACGGGTACCCAACGCAGGCATCAGCGCGATTACCTGGAAACTTACCGTCAGGTGGCTTCCGGGGCCATTGGTGAGATTACATCTGCCAAAGCATGGTGGCTTCAGTCGCATGTATGGTTCCGTACACGTGAGGATGAATGGAGCGATATGGAATACATGTTGCGCAACTGGAACAACTTTAACTGGCTTTGCGGAGACCATATCCTGGATACACATGTGCATAACATCGACATTGTTAACTGGTTTATCGGAAAACACCCTGAAAGCGCTATTGGTTTTGGTGGCAGGGTACGCCGGCTTACCGGCGACCAGTACGATTTTTTCAGCATTGATTTTGATTTTGGAAATGGGGTTTTCTCACACAGCATGTCACGTCAGATTGATGGATGTGCCAATTCACTGGGGGAACTTGTGATGGGAACAAAAGGGTATACCAACTGTAAAAATACAATTTTTAATCCCGATGGTTCTGTTAAATGGCAATACGATTATCCTAAAAATAAGGACGGTAAATCAACAGGCATTGTAAAGGTATCGCCTTATGTGCAGGAACATATTGATATGGTTACGGCTATACGGGAGAATAATCCCATTGTAGAAGCCGAACGTACTGCTGTTTCTACCCTTACCGCAATTATGGGTCGTACGGCCGCTTATACCGGCCAGAAACTGACATGGCAGGACATGCTTAATTCTACTGAACGGCTTGGCCCCGGTAAATATGAGATGGGACCTGTAAATATGGAGTTCCCTGTGCCATTACCGGGAACCCAGCATAAAGCTTAATGACATGATTTCGGTTGTAATTCCATTTTTAAACGAAGAGAAACTAATTACACGGTTTCTGGATGAGCTCTGTGAAAACATTGAACAGACAGGGGAAGCCTATGAAATTGTTTGTGTTGATGATGGAAGCACCGATACAACCTTACAGAAACTGATCCGGTTTCGTGAACGGAATAAAAACCTGAAGATCCTTTCCCTGTCGCGTAACTTTGGATTACAGGCTGCCCTCACAGCCGGAATCGAATATGCCAGGGGTGAATATCTGATAATTATGGATGGTGATTTCCAGGATCCTCCGGAACTGGTGCCTGTACTGTATGATAAAATAGTAGCTACTGGTGCCGATATTGTATCGGCTGTCAGGGAGGCACGAAATGAAAAATTTACAAAAAGGGTGTATATAAACATCTTTCACCGCATTTTCGACAAACTTACCGGGGGTCAGCAGGTTTCGCAAACAGGTAATTTTTGCATTCTAAATAAAAAGGCTCACCGTGCCATGCTTCAGTTTTCGGAACGCAACAGGTATATTCCCGGAATTCGTAATTTTATTGGATTCCGGCATGAATTCATATTGTACGATCGTCCCGATCGCCCTGAGGGTGAAGCCAAAATGAGTCGCAAGAAATTATTTTTACTTGCTTCAGATGCTATTTATTCATTTTCAAAATGGCCGATCATCATCTGTTTATACCTGGGGCTGCTCGGTATTCTGATATTCTTTTTAGCCATTATTTATACAGTTGCCTCTAAATTCCTGGGGTTTGCCCCAATAGGGTGGTCTTCAATGTTCTTGACAATTAGCTTCTTTGGATCGGTTCAGCTTACTTTCCTGGGATTAATTGGCGAATACATTTACCGCATCTTTAAAGAAGTACAGGATCGTCCAATCTATTTTGTACAGGATATCTATGAATGAAAACCGCTACATAGTTCCGGGTAAATTCCTGTTTGCCGGGGTGCTCATCGTGGCAGCGGTAATTCTTGCATTGCTGGTATCTAAGAGTGCGGTTAATGTTGATGAGCAATTGCATTACCCTCATGCAAAAGATGTTGTAAACTGGTATTTTACCGGTGGAGAAGATCAGTCCTGTCTGAATACTCCTGTTACCAATCTGAAATACTATGGTCAGTCGGTCGATAATTTCACAGCCCTTGTTAACCGTGTATTCAATGTTGAAGATGAATTTTTAATTCGTCATTACACCGGGGCGTTTTTCTTTCTGTTGCTGCTGCTTTTTACCGGCTTGTTGTCGAGAAACGTTACAGGTTCGTGGACAGTAGCTTCAGTTACTGTGGTGGCACTTCTGTTTATGCCCAGGCTTGCCGGACAGGCATTCGGCAATCTTAAAGATATTCCGTTTGCCGCAGGTTATATGGCAGGCATTTTAATGATTGTGCGTTTTTTAAGGGAACTCCCGCATTCAAAATGGAAAAGTGCCCTGTTGCTTGGAGCTGCCATCGCATTTACAGTTTCAGTAAGGGCCGGCGGGTTCATCCTTTTCGCCTACCTGGGGCTGGCTTTGCTGCTGTACTTTATTTTGAAGCCTTTTTACTTTTTACAGATATTTTCAACTAAACCCGTTTTTGTTAGGCTGACGGGCCAGATCACAACAATATTGGTGGTCGGTTATTTTACCGGATTGCTGTTCTGGCCCTATGCCTTGCAAAATGTACTGGTGCATCCCTTTGAAAGCCTTCGGGTAATGGAGCATTACAAGGTCAGCATCAGGCAGATCTTCGAAGGTGAAATGATGTGGAGTACACAACTTCCGTGGTATTACCTTCCAAAATGGTTGATGATATCGACTCCTTTATTTGTACTTATTGGTTTTGTAGTGTATGCCGGGTTCTTTTTATATGAAATTATTAGCACCCGTAAGAACAACCGGCAATTGCTCCTTGAAGGTTTTATCCTGTTTGCATTTGCATTTCCATTCATCTATGTAATTTTAATAAATTCAAACTTGTACAGCGGAATCAGGCAAATGATGTTTATCCTGCCACCAATGGCAATACTTGCTGTTTTCGGGACATATAAACTTTTCAATCTTCTGTTGTCAAAGAACAGGGTTGCCGGATATGGTGTTGCTTTTTTATTTCTTATTTTGTTAATGTTGCCGGTAAAACATCAGGCAGCTACTTTCCCGGTTGATTACGTATATTTCAATTCCCTGGCCGGAGGGAATAAAAAAGCGTGGGGTAATTATGAATACGATTATTATTTTCACAGTATTAAAGAAGCTGTTGATTATCTGAGCAATTTGGCCGGTGGCAACGAAATTACTGTTGCAATGAATTGCAACCTGTCGAATTATTTTGAAAACCGGCCTGGTATGGATTATACCTATACCCGCTTTCTGGAGAGGAGTTCGGCCGATTGGGAATATGGGATCTTTGGCCTGAATTATATGGATCCTGAAATATTGAAAAATGGGAACTGGAAGTCTTCTGACGAAATAAAAACCTTTTTTCACAGGGGAAATCCTGTGGCTGTGCTTTTAAAGCGAACCGATAAATCCGATTTTTATGGTATTTCTGAAATAAAAAACGGAAATTTGCAACAGGGAATAACGTTCCTTGAAAAGGCACTTGAAAAACAGCGGACCAATATCTGGTTGTATGTAAACATTGCCAAAGCACAACTTGATCTTGGAAATAAGGAGGAATTTTTCCATTATCTGAACGAAGGAAAAAAGATATTCCCTTCTTATGAACCGCTGCTGCTTTTGGAAGCCGGTCATTATTTCTCGGAAAAGGAAATTGAAAAGGCAGACCAGGTGATGGGCAGGCTCATTGAAATTAATCCCAGATACCTGCCGGCAAAACAATTGTACGAAGATATTAAGAAGGAAATTGAGAAATAGATTTAAAGTTCAAACATTAAATAAGTAGAAATGGAAGCATTAAAAAAACTATTTGCAACGTTTGTTGCCGGAATTATGAGTTTGCCATACCTGCTTTTTGCTCAGGATGATGGCACCTATATCGACAATCTGGGAGTGCAGGACAGTTCCTATATGGAACAGGATATGCTGGCTGAAGGTGCCCAGGGAACCGGTACAGGAACAATTGTATTAATTATTGTAGTAGTTGTTATTGTAATTGCAGCTGTCGCTTATTTCGTCAAGAAACGTAAATCATAAGTAACAGCTGTTGAAAGTTGTTAATTTTTAGCTGTCAAAAGATATCTTACCTGCTGGTTTTCATCTGATTTATTTCAGAGGAGTAAAGTTTTTTTTAACATAGAAGCAGCACGGAATATTTCTTTTGACGGCTTTTTTTATTGACGTCGTAAATTCTAAGTAAAAAATTTATTTTTCTCCCTTCGGATGAAAAGATTTTTTTAGTATGCTGTATGAGATAAAATGTTAATGGATGTGGATCCGGTTTCAGGAGTTTTTAAGATTGCGCCGGCAAAAAAAAGGCAGCTTTTACAAGCTGCCTCAAAGCCATGAAAACAATTAAACAATGTTCAGAAAACAGAAAACTAGAAACAATTTATATCGTCATTATATCTTTCTCTTTAGCTTCAACTAAAGCATCTACTTTTTTTACAAAATTATCTGTCAATTTTTGAACTTCAGCTTCGCCGTCTTTTTCAAGGTCTTCTGCAAGTCCTTCTTTTTGTAGTTTCTTGAGGTTCTCGTTGGCATCTTTGCGGGTAAGCCGGATACTTACCTTAGCGGTTTCTCCTTCCTGTGCCGCCTGTTTAACAAGTTGCCTTCTCCGCTCTTCCGTGAGCACCGGAATGTTTATTCGAATGATTTCACCGTTATTGTCGGGATTGAAGCCCAGGTTTGCTGCCAGTATAGCTTTCTCGATAACGGGGATCAAATTTTTTTCCCAGGGCTGGATGGCAATGGTACGTGCATCAGGAGTACTAATGTTTGACACCTGGTGCAGAGGAGTGAGTGAACCATAGTATTCAACATGGACCCCTTCCAGCATTGCAGGTGATGCTTTCCCGGCCCTTATATGAACCAGCTCTTTTTCGAGGTGGTTAATGGCTGCACGCATTTTCTCCTTACAGTGCTCAATAATAAAATCTACTTCTTCTTGCATTTGTTAAGCAGTGAATTTCTACTCTTTGAATGATAGCAAATATAAAAAAAATATGTTTAAGCTAAAATTTTTTATGATTTTGTTTCTTTCATGGAAAAAAAAAACGAATTAATAAACAAGGGTACCTATGTTTTCACCTGAAATTACTTTTAAAAGGTTTCCAGTCTGATCCATATTGAAAACCAGTACCGGAAGGTTGTTTTCCCTGCACATGGTTGTGGCAGTAAGGTCCATTACGCCCAGCTTTTTGTCATAAATTTCGTCGAAACTAATTTCGTCAAACTTTATGGCTGTAGGATCCTTTTCGGGGTCGGCAGTATAAATTCCATCCACACGTGTCCCCTTCAACATAATTTCTGCGCCAATTTCAACAGCACGCAGTGCACTTGCGGTATCGGTAGTGAAATACGGGTTGCCTGTTCCTCCGGCAATGATTACAACCTGGCCTTCTTCAAGAAGTTCAACAGCTGTTTCCCGGACATAATATCCGGCAACGGGCTCCATGCGGATAGCAGTAAATACCGTTGACTTTACACCCGTTGCATTCAGTGCTGAACTTAAAGCCAGGCTGTTAATAACTGTCGCCAGCATGCCCATCTGATCGCCTTTTACCCTGTCGAAACCTTTGTTGGTTCCGCTTAATCCTCTGAAAATGTTTCCGCCTCCGATTACTATTCCGGTTTGTACTCCCAATGCAGATATTTCTGCAATCTGTTTAGCGTATTCGTTTAGCCGGATTTCATCGATGCCGTAGTTTTTATTTCCCATGAGTGATTCCCCACTCAACTTTAACAGGATTCTTTTGTATTTAACCATAATTTGCATTTGCAGTTCTACCGAATTTCAATACCTTTTTCTGCGCACCATTTTTTTCCCAGTTCACTCAGCTTATATTTTTGAATTTTTCCGCTGGCCGTCATTGGGAATTCGTTTACAAAGAAAATATATTTTGGGGTTTTAAAGCGGGCTATTTTACCCCGGCAGTAATCGGTCACTTCGGCTTCGGATAATATCTGACCATCTTTTACTTTAATAAATGCTGCCACTTCTTCACCATATTTAGGACTGGGAATCCCGGCCACTTCTACTGCTTCAATCTGAGGAATCCCATACAGGTAATTTTCGATTTCGCGGGGATAGACATTTTCGCCGCCACGGATAATCATATCTTTAATGCGTCCGGTAATCCGGTAAAATCCATCTTCCGTTTTTACAGCCAGATCGCCCGAATGCAGCCAGCCCTCAGCATCGATTGCTTTACTGGTAGCCTCGGGTCGCTTGTAATAACCTTTCATCACATTGTAGCCACGGCAGCACATTTCGCCTTGCTCTCCCGGACGACAAATTTCTCCGGTTTCAGGATTAACTATTTTGACTTCCACATTGGGCAATTCGAATCCCACAGTGGTAGCCCGCACTTCGGCTGTATTGTGAGTCCTTGTGGCCGTTATCCCGGGTGATGCTTCGGTAAGGCCGTAAACGATGATAATGTCTTTTGCATGCATCTTTGTCATTACCTGTTTCATCGTTTCAATAGGGCATAATGCGCCGGCCATGATACCAGTCCGCAGCGAACTCAGATCGAACATTCCGAACATGGGGTGATTCAGTTCGGCAATGAACATTGTTGGAACGCCATAAATTGCCGTACATTTTTCTTTTTGAACGGAAGCCAGAACCATCAGGGGGTCAAACTCTTCGGTGAATACCATTGTGGCACCGTGTGATATGGTTCCGCAAACTGCAAATACACACCCAAAGCAATGAAATAAGGGTACGCAAACCAGAAGCCTGTCGTCGGAACTAAACTTCATGCATTCGGCAACCGAATAGCCATTGTTTAAGATATTATAATGTGAAAGCATTACCCCTTTAGGAAAACCGGTGGTGCCTGAGGTATATTGCATGTTAATGACATCATGGCAATCCAGAGTCTCTTTGATTGATTCGAGTTCAAGGTCGTCCATGTGATGTCCCAATAGAATCAACTCAGGAGTATTATACATCCCCCGGTGTTTTTGCTGACCAATAAATACAACATTTTTAAGGACCGGGAATTTTTCACTTTTTATTTCTCCCCTTGCCTGTTCCTTTAGTTCAGGAACAAGCTCGAAGATCATTTGTACATAATCGCTGTCGCGGTAGCCATCAACCAAAAACAAGGTGTGAATATCGGCATCCTTTAACAGAAATTCAAGTTCAGAAAGCTTGTAATTTGTATTGATCGTAACAAGTACAGCGCCTATTTTAGCTGTGGCAAACATAACTGTGGTCCAGTCGGGAACATTTTTTGCCCAAATACCAACTTTGTCGCCAGGCCTGACACCAATGTACAACAATCCTTTTGCCAGTGCATCCACCCGCTCGTTGAACTCGCGGTAAGTGAAGCGCAGGTTTCGGTCGGGGTAAACAATGAATTCTTTGTCGGGGGTTTCAAAGGCCCATTTTTCGAGGATTTCACCTAATTTATACTCGAGTAACTGCATTGAATTTTGATCTGGTTTAAGTGACTAAAACGTAAAAGTTAAATGGGGGTATAAACTACAGCCAGGATTCTGGCAGGTTGACCGTTTGCAGCATGTACATTATGAGCCACAATTGAATCGAGGTATATGGTGTCCCCTTTTCCTATTTGATATACATCTTTGCCATAATTAATTTCGATGCTTCCTTCAAGAACATAAATGAATTCTTCTCCTTCGTGGGATGAAAGTTTATAATCCGATTCCAGATCCGGTTTTATATCGACTATAAAAGGTTCCATGTGCCTGCCGGCTTTGTCCTGGGCAAGTGAAAAAAAGTTCAGGTGTTCGCGGGTGGAGTCATTTTTGGTTGAGAAGCTCAGGCTTGATTTCTCTTCTCCTGCCTTAACAATGACCGGACCTACCTGGTCCTGGTCGTCGAGAAAGGTGCCAATACGTACTCCGAGTGCACGTGAAATTTTTATCAGATGCCCCAGGGAAGGAATAATTCCCTTTTCTTCAATTTTTTCAAGCTGACTTATATCAAGGTTTGCCTTTAAGGCTAAATCCTCAATCGAGATTTGCCTGAATTCACGAAAGTTCTTGATTTTCTTTCCTAAAACTTTTTTGTTCATTTTCTTTTGAAATTACAACCATTTAACAAACTTAAAATCTTGTTTGTGGGGTAATCCTTCTATTGTCGGGTAAAGTCGGAAACCGTAACTGAATGATCCGGGGTGCACTGGCCTGTAGTCCAGATTGAAACTGCAAACAGTTCCATTCAGGGTGTTTTTTTCGAAATTTACTGTTTCAATTATTTTGGTGCCTTCTCCGTTGCTATTTTCAGTTACGAGCAGTTCAAGGCCAACTTCATTGCAATTCAGTCCATTTAAATCGATTTCAACACGAATGGGATACACCCTTCCAACTTTCATTACGTTGTTAAGGCCATCAGCAAATTCTGTTTTTTTAATTTCAATTGTGTTCCAGATTGAACTAACCCGATATTTCCAGGCAGCCAGTTCTTTTGCCCATTTAAAATCATCCTGCATTATCTTTTTGCTCCGTTCAAGTTGAGGGCGATAGTACCTGTTATGGTAATCCTGCATCATTCTTCCGGTTGTGAAATTGGGTGCCACCTGTGCAATAGTATTTTTTATGTAGGAAACCCATTCTACCGGGATGCCGTCATTGTTTCGATTGTAAAATGATTGTACAATTTCCTGTTCCAATATATTGTATATGGTTTCGGCATCGAGTTCATCCTGGAAATCCTGCACATCATAATTCCGTTCAGCAGGCAACGCCCAGCCGGCATCTTTCTGATAACCTTCAACCCACCAGCCATCGAGGACAGAAAAGTGAAGGGTTCCGTTCATTGCTCCTTTTTGGCCACTGGTTCCTGATGCTTCCAATGGTCGGGTAGGGGTGTTAAGCCAAACATCAACCCCCTGCAGGAGCATTTTAGCCAGGTTGATGTCATAATTCTGCAGAAATAAAATCTTTCCCCTGAATTCAGGCCGCTTGGAAATTTCAACAATGTATTTAATCAGATCCTGGCCTGCCTTATCGGCTGGATGTGCTTTCCCGGCAAACAAAAATTGAACCGGTTTAGAAGGATTGTTCACAATTGTTGACAACCGGTCGAGGTTACGAAAAAGTAAATATCCCCTTTTATATGTAGCAAAGCGGCGTGCAAATCCAATAGTTAAAGCATTGGGATTTAATTTCCCCAGTACTTCGGTAATTAATTGCGGGTTTTCATTTCGTTTAATCCATGTGTCGGAGAAACGTTCCTTTATGTAATTAATAAGTTTGGAGCGAAGTGTTTTCCTAAGATCCCATATTTGGTTTTCAGGGGCGTTGTATATTTTCTTCCAGACATTAAAATCGAGCTGATTGTTTGGGAAATCTTCTCCAAAATACTGTTTGTGAATATTTTTCCATTCTTTGGCGGTCCAGGTTGAATAGTGAACGCCGTTTGTAACATAGCCGATTTCAAGTTCTTCCTCGAGAAAACCCTGGTACAGTGATTTAAGGACGGTTTTACTCACTTCACCGTGAAGCTTGCTAACACCATTTATCCCCTGTGACAGATTACAGGCCAGGTAACTCATATTAAAATTGGTTTCATTTGGTTTTGCTTTTCCAAGCATTTCAAATTCATGCCAATTCAACCCCAGCTTACGCGGGTAATCTGCCATATATGGTTTGAACAGTTCGATGTAAAATGAATCATGTCCGGCAGGTACCGGGGTATGAGTTGTGAACACAGTGGAAGCTCTTACTACTTCTTTTGCTTCGGCAAAACTTAACCTGTATTTTTCCATAATGAAGGCCATGCGTTCAAGGCCTATAAAAGCAGAATGTCCTTCGTTGCAATGGTAGATATCGGCACTGATGCCAAGCTTGTTCAGCGCCCTGATTCCACCAATTCCCAGCAGAATCTCCTGCTTGAGACGGTTTTCATTGTCGCCACCATATAAATGATGGGTAACAAAACGATCTTGTTCCTGGTTTTCGGGAAGGTCGGAATCCAGAAGATACAATTTAACCGAACCTATCAATACTTGCCAGAGCCTGGCAACCAGTTTACGGCCGGGAAAATCGACCTCGATACTTAACCAGTCACCTTTTTCATCCAATACCGGAAGAACAGGTATTTTAGAAAAATCCTGAAACTCATAGCTGGCCATTTGTTCCCCGTGAAGGTTCAGTACCTGTTTAAAATAGCCATACCGGTACAATAATCCGACAGCCGTGAGATTCACTTTCATATCGCTCGCCTCTTTCAGATAGTCACCAGCCAGCAGGCCAAGCCCACCGGAAAATATTTTCAAGGAATCATGCAGACCATATTCCATGCTAAAATACGAAATCTGCGGGCCTGCAGGATTTTGCCTCTCATCCATGTAACGTCTGAAATCGCTATAGACCTCATGCATTTGTGCTATAAACTTTTCATCGTTTTCCAATTGCTGAAAACGTTTATAGCTTACCTCTTCGAGTATATATACCGGATTATGTGCGCACATTTCCCAAACCTGCGGGTTGATGTAGCTAAATAATTCCCTTGCGTTTGTATTCCATACCCACCACAGATTTTTCGACAATTCGCGCAGCGGCGCCAAACTTTCAGGTAAATGTGATTCTACTATTATTTTTCTCCAGACAGGATTTTCATTTTCCTGCCATTGAATATATGTATTGTTTTCTGTATCCATTCTAATTTGTTTTAAAGCTATAACCAGCCGATCGCAAAAATACACTTTCTGCCCGGACCTGCTCTGGAATTTAAAATTATTTTATATTAATTGACAATGTAATAACATGTTATACTAGTTCCGCTTTTTTCTGTTTGATGTTGTTTTTATTCTTTGTTTAGGTTTTTGCAGCCTTTGTATTTCAAGTTCCAGTGTTCTTATTTTATTATCCTTCCTGTGAATAATTTCCTGGAGGTTTTTTATTTTTAATTGTTCTTCGGCGGCTTCCGGAACTTCATCGTTCAGCCTGAGGGTGAAATCACTTAAAATATTCATGTAATTTATAAAAGCCTCATACGGCGAATCAAATGGATTGGCATAAACCTGTCCTTGATTTCCTGAAAAATATTTTGTAGACATATAGTATAAATGATCGCTTTCCTGAAGGTAGATCCAGTCTTTAATCAGCTCCTCATTCTTACATTCAGCCATCCGCTGTGAAAGAACATACAGTTTTTCAAATGCCTCTTTCTGCATTTCATTACCCAGCCATGATGTTAGGTCTCTTTCTTCATCTGCCCATGAAATAGGGTCAGGAACACTGACAATAGAAATTGGCTGCAACTCCTGAACTGCTTGTAAGGGTGTGACGAATTTCAAGTTTTCATTTCTAACAACATTGTCAACCCAATGTTCAAGAAAATCATAGATGCCGGTTTCCTTTGGCTGTCGCTGTCCAAAAGTTTCATAACTCAAAAAAAGGTTAATCACTTCTTCCTTTTGATGAAGCTTGTTGATCCATCCTGTAAATTTTTCAGCTGTTAAAGGAAATTCCGACCAGTTTGTATTTGAGAATCGAAATGAAATATCGTCGCTAAACTTAAAGTTCCGCATCAAAACTTTCATGCGGGGATTAATCGCATTTATGTAAATGAAGTTTGGACTTTTCCACCCAAGAACCTGCCTGGCACCTTCTGTCAGAATGGCTTTATATCCCATTTTATGAATTTGAGCACCGATTTGATCGGAGTAAATCATTTCGGTATTTCTGAAAATTTCAGGTTTTTGTCCAAAAAGATTGAAAATTCTCTGTTCATGGAGGGTAACCTGCCTTTCCAATTCATTATTGTTGGTAAATGAAGAAAGGGAATGAGAATAAGTTTCTGATAGAAATTCAACACAGCCTGTTTTTGCCAGTTCATGAAACGATTCAATGACCTCAGGAGCATAGATTTCGAACAGGTCCAGGGCAACGCCTGTTATTGAAAAAGCTACTTTGAATTTCCCTTTATATTTTTCGGCCAGCTTTAACAAGTGCCGGTTTGTAGGCAGATAGCTTTTTTCAGCTACCTTCCTGATTGTTGTTTCGTTGGCATAATCATCGTAATAATAATGATCGTTACCGATATCAAAGAAACGGTAACGCCGGTACCTAAATGGTTGATGGATTTGAAAATATAAGCATATCGATTTCATTTCCAAGTACTGTTGGTGATTTGTAAACTAAGTATATTATTATAAAATTCATACACTTTTTTTGCCGAAAGTTGCCACGTGAGTTCCTTTACTTCCTGTTTTCCTGATTTCTTTAGAAATTCAGAGATAGAATTGTAATGAAGCAATCCGTATATTGAATCTGCCATGGCATAAGTATCCCAGAAATCAATTTTTATAGCATGTTTCAATATCTCGGATACACCCGACTGGTTTGAAATGATAACCGGTACATTCGCGTGCATAGCTTCAAGAGGGACTATTCCAAATGGCTCCGACACTGAAGGCATAACAAAAACATCGGTTAGTTTGAACATCTGTTTGACCTCATCTGCTTTAAGGAAACCCGTAAAATGAAACCTGTCGGATAATCCTAACTGGGCCACCCGGGCAATCATCTCATTCATTTTATCACCACTCCCTGCCATAACGAACCGAACGTTTTTAAGTTTTTTGGACAATAGGAAAGCTGCTTCAATAAAATATTCGGGGCCTTTTTGAAGTGTTATCCGGCCCAGGAATGTTACCACTTTCCCGTTGACTCCTTTTTTTTGATTAAGCTTTGCTGAATTGGTTTCGGGTTCCACGGCATTGTAAATTGTGGTTATTTTTTCAGGGGGTATGTTATATTTTTCAATAATTGTTTGTCTGGTGTAATTACTTACTGCAATAATGCCATCGGCCGTTTCCATGCCTTCTCTTTCAATTGCATAAACAACCGGATTGACACTTCCCCCGCTGCGGTCGAAATCGGTGGCATGTACATGTATAACAAGAGGTTTTCCCGATATTTTTTTTGCAGCAATGCCTGCAGGATAGGCAAGCCAGTCGTGTGCATGAATCAAATCGAAACCGGTGTCACGGGCTATTGTTTCAGCTACTGTTGCGTAATTTTTAATTTCTTCAATCAGGTTAGGGCCATAGGTGCCGCTGAATTCTATGGTATATCCTTGATTTGTTTTTATAAAGCGATTTTTTATATTCTGCCTGAAGCTTTTTAAATGCCAGAATTCCTCATCACTTACATAGGGAATCAGATTTGAATGTACTTCGAAATAGTCAAGCTTTTTTTCTGTATCAGAGAATACTATTTCTTTTTTTGTAACCGGAATTTTATTGGCACCTATAAGCTGGATGTTGCTAGGGTCTTCATCTCCAAAGACTTTAGGTACTACAAATTGAATCTCAAGTCCATTAATGCTGGCAAGTCCTTTTGTAAGCCCATAACAGGCTGTCCCCAATCCCCCTGAAATATGGGGAGGAAATTCCCATCCAAACATCAGTATTTTCATTGTTTGTTTTTTTCCTGTTTAAAGTTATTTGCCTGATAGAGTGCGTGAAAGATTCCTGCAACATTCCACGCCTGAGAAACTGCTCCCTTGCCTTTATGAGGTGGGTCGCCGTTGTACACTTCTGAAATCGTACCCACACAATGTTCTGTTAAAGCATCTTCAAACATAGCAAGCTGGTTTTTGATGAAAGAAAGTCCGCCTGCACCGTGTATGTTCAGGTAAGCCTCGGTAAAGAATTGCATTAACCATGGCCAGGCAGCACCCTGGTGGATGGCTGCATCACGTTGATTTGGCCCTCCTTCAACCACCCCCTTGTATCGCAAATGATCGGGAGAAAGAGAACGCATTCCACGTTTAGTCAGTAATTTTTGTTTGGCAATACTCAGAATTTGTTTTTTCTGCTCTTTCGAAAGCGGTGAATATTTCATGGCTGCGGCAATTATCATGTTTGGCCTTACGGCCCAATCGGCAACTCCATCTTTAACTACATCGGCCAGGTGTTCATGCTCCCTGTTCCAGAAAGTCTTCAAAAATGCGTTTCCCACTTTTTCAGGCATATCCTCCCAATTGCTTATAAATTCCTTATCGCCAGTTTGCCTGCACATCTCCAATGCGTAAACGATGGCGTTGTACCACAAGGCATTTATCTCAACTGTCAACCCGGCCCTTTGTGCTACCGGCTTTCCATACACATAAGAGTTCATCCAGGTAAGAGCAATGTTTTCCTTTTGGGCCTCCAGCAGACCCTCAGGGGTATAGTTTATAAACTCCGGAACCGAATTTCTGTAGTCTTCCAGTATTTTTTTTACTGTGCTGCAGTGGTTCAGCCATACACCTTTTGGTGTCCGGTGTACCTGCGAACAGTTTTGCAAGGCCCAGATATACCACAGGGAAGCATCAGCAGAAGTGTATATTTTTGTAGGGCTTAAGATATTGTCAGGAAACAGGCCATTTTTAAGGTATTTTTTATAGGTGCTGAATACTTCTGCAGAAAGGTTGTTGTTTCCTGTTGCCAGTGCAAGACCAGGTAAAGAAATGAATGCCTGCCTGCTTATAGAGTCGTACCAGGGAAACCCTGCAATAATGGTAGTATCATCTTTTTTTTGATATATGAATTGCTCTGCCGCACTTTTAAGCGCTCCAATGAAAGTAGTCCTATGGCTGCCTTTATTAATTTCTTTTGAAAAAATTTGCTTCAATGAATTGGAGCTTGCCTTTTCAATCCCGGCAGCAAAAACTACCTTCTCTCCCGGATGAAGAGTCAGCTCAAAATATCCCGGAACGAACAAATCTTCAAGGTAATCATACCCACGGTTTAATTCCTTTATGTATTCTATGTTGTAATACCAGTCGGGTACCGGGACAAATTCATTTTTTTTGCTAAACTGCATGTACAAATCCGGATAACCATCATACAATCTGGTACTGATCCCATTTTCAAGTAAAAGGTATTTTCTGTTTACAAATAAATTTGCCTTACTTAAATTATGCATATTGCGGAAGGCCAGAAACGGTTTGAAACGAAAAGTAGTAACATCGGGTGCTGCCTCAAGTGTATAGCGAATAAGTACCTGCTTTTTTCTTTCATTGAGAATCCTTTCCATTACAAGTGTTACACTGCCAATCCGGTAGGTTATCTTCGGACTGTCGCTAAATTCGATGTTTTGGATGTACTTGTGCCCGCTGGGTTCATAAATGCCCCCTTTATAACGATGTATGCCGAGTTTCAATTCTTCATCTTCCTGTATAATTGAAACATCGAGGGATGAAAGTAGGACATGTTTTTCTTCTCCGAAGTGACTTATAGGACAAACCAATAACCCATGATACTTTCGGGTATTACAACCATTAAGTGTTGTACTTATATAAGATCCTGTGCGGTTTGATCGCAGAATTTCCCGTTCGAGTGAATACAGAAGGTTAATTAACTGTTCTTTGTCAAATTTGAGATAGCTCATTTGGCTTGTTTTTATCAGCAATACTACTTATCCTGTCAGAAAGCAAGCTTATTTCATTAGTTAGATTAAGATATGGGTTTTTTTCCTGAAGCTGCTGGGCTTTTTTTAAACTTTCTATTAAAAAATGACGGTGTTCCTGAGTAAACATATTATAGGGCTTGTGGTTCACTGCAGAAATTATTTTTTGAACATTTTTTGAAGATTTCTGACTGGCATCATCAATCAGTTCTGCCTGGAATATTTTCCAGATATGATTGATGGCTGATACCGACAGATGAATCATATCTTCATCATAAAAGCGGTAGTCGCGCAATTCATCCATCATAATTTCATATGAAGGAAAATAGTTGCACCGCTCTTCACTGAACCCTGATATAATGTTATCAACCGACAGCAGGAGTGTGGCTTTGCTGCGCTGATTTTCAATGGCTCCATCCTTCCAGTGCCGGATAGGGCTTACTGTAAATATTACTTTTAGATCGGGGTTTATTTTCCAGATTTCGGGGAGCAATTGCCGGTACTGCTCCACAATTTCACCCGGAGTAAGCCGGAACCGTCTGAATTCTTTATCCGGAATTTTATGGCAGTTGGAAACAGTCTGTCCTGTTGGTCTATATTCGTATACCCAGGCGGTTCCAAATGAAAGAAAAAGAAAACTGGCCTTCTGTAAAAATTGCGAAGAGGAATTTATTCGCTGGTTTATTTGTGACAGAACTTCCCCCGCATTTGGCGATGAGAACCTTCCATGATGGTAAAAACTGTGATAGAGTCCATCGTGTTTGACCAGATCATCCAACATAAACTGTTTCTTTTGAAGGAGAAATCGTAACCCATGGGCAATCGATACCGGATTATATAGGATACCGAAGGGATTTAAATCCACAGGATATTTTAAAGTCATCATTTTATTACCTATGTTTTCAGTAAAGCATGAGCCCAAAAACATTGTTGTTTTTCCGTATCCTGTTTTCCATCCAAAGTCAGGTACCTTAACTTGGGTTTGAAAGATTGAGCTCATCTTATTTTGCTTTTGGAATATCAGTTTTTTTAAGGACAAGAGCAGTGCGTGCAGGAAGATATAGCCTTAAATAATGCTGGCTTGTAATGCCTCCCACGGGAAGTGTATAATAGTAGAAATCTTCTTCAATCCTGTCGTAACCGCCATACCGGCCCGAATCGGTATTTAAAACTATCCTGTATTTCCCCGGTCCCAGGGGTATGCCGTAATCGGTAAATGACTGCACCGGATTAAAATTGAATACAAACAGAAATAACCCCCTGTGATATGCAAACACTTTATCAGGTTTATTTTCCATGACCAGATCAACGGAAGGAATTGTTAGAAGTTTATGCTCATGAATAAGTGAAATCATATCCTTGTCGAAATCATAAAGCCAGTGGAATTTTAGTTTTGGATCTTCCGAAATGCTCCATATCCGCCGGCAATGCCTGTACGACCATCCGTTTCCCTGCCTGGGAAAATCAATCCATTCAGGGTGGCCAAATTCATTTCCCATAAAATTAAGGTAAGCGCCCCCGGCAGTAGTGGCTGTTGCCAGCCGTATCATCTTGTGTAATGCGATACCCCGGTCCACAATCATATTAGGCTGGTCCTTACGCATGCTGTAATACATCTCCTTATCGACCAACCTGAAAATAATTGTTTTGTCACCAACAAGGGCCTGGTCATGCGATTCAGCATAACTCACCACTTTTTCATCGTTTCGCTTAGAGGTGAGGCTATGGAAAATATCACCCACGTCCCATTCATCATCGCTTTTTTCCTTTATTATTTTTATCCAGTAATCAGGTACGCCCATAGCCATGCGAAAGTCGAAACCCATGCCACCTTTTTCTATTGGAACAGCCAGGCCAGGCATCCCGCTCATGTCTTCAGCAATTGAAATGGAGTTTGGT
>OBJA01000607.1_pt1 | contig 29649 bp, 22 predicted proteins | sample 1519751 | NCBI WGS metagenome assembly OBJA01 (sample SAMEA3881238, study PRJEB22517) | soil metagenome | biome: lake sediment; feature: soda lake sediment; material: sediment, water from around vicinity | place: India | collected 2013-12-23 | depth 3 m
GAACTGGGGGGGTCAATATCCCGGAATGGGGGGTCAATATCACCGGAATATGCAGGCAGTACAAAATCTACGCAAACGGTATTCTCAGCATCGAAGAAGTGTATAAACGCTCCGGAAACATCACCCATCAGGAGACAGACCAGACAGAAGAAAAGAATCCTGTAATGGTAGAAGCAGGGAAAAAGGCTGCATTAACGCGGAAGACAGGTATCTACACACTGGAACAACACACCGAAAATCTCCCGCTACCCATCCTGGAGTTGTTCAACACAGTGCGCGATCACATCATCACTCTGGATGGTTCCATAGAGGAGAGACCCAAGAAAACCTATGTGGCTTATAAAACCAGCCAGAACTTTGTGTGTATCCAGACCTACAAAAAGAAGATCACACTCTACCTGAAACTAAATCCGGATGACTACAAGCCTTTGCCACCGCATGCCAGAGACGTTCGAAACATTGGCCATTTCGGCACAGGTGACCTGGAAGTGGGCCTTACAGACATAGCATCATTTGAATCAACAAAACACCTCATCACAGAGGCCTACAGGAATATTGGAGGATGAGATGGCATAAAAATAATCAGGCCGATCTTTATTTAGTAGGGGATTGTATCAAGATTGTGAGTATATCATTTTATTTGGCAATCTCTTTTTTTGAGGTGCCGGGACAAAGGTTTTTTAAATGTAACACATTTGGAATATGTGCTTTGTGTTTCTTTGAGCCCTCTGCTAATAAGGTTTTCCTTTACCGAATGAAAGAATGAAAGATTTTGTGCGTTTTTCAGCAGCTGTGCATATATACCATTAATAGTGTTTATGCAGAAGGAGGTTGTTTTACCACTGAGGTACACTAAGATTCACCTAGGATGATGACAAAAAGATTTTTCGATTAACCATAGTGCACCTCAGTGCCTCAGTGGTAAGACAACTAAGTCGTAATGACAATTAATCCCGTCGAACCCTACGCCTGCCCTTTTGCCAGACGGCTCTTGCTGCCCTCTATTGATTGTAATGCCAGGTAGTTGTCGCCAAACTTCTTCAGGTTGTCCATCTCAACATCATACTGGTCATAATGGCGCTCCTCGTCCTCTACAAGTTGCTCAAAAAGTTTCTTTGAGATTGCATCATTGTTCTTTGCACACTCGTTTGCCCACTGATTGTAATCGCGCTGGCTGGAATCCTCCATCTCTGCTGCCAGCTCAAGCATCTCCCTCACATCATGGATGTTCTTTACATCAGCTGATGCTTTTATCTCAACGTCACCCTTCAGAAAAAGAATACGCTCTGCCAGTAATTCAATATGCATCATCTCCTCAATTGCTGTCTTATGAAACAGATCTGCCAGCAGATTATAACCCTGGTCCTCACAATGGAAATGGAAATACATATACTGATGAACCGCTGTGAGTTCATCTGCTACTGCCTGATTCAATAATTCAATACTCTTCTCTTTCATGTTGTTGATATTTTAATGTTATTAATTGATTAAATGTGCGTTACACATAAAGCTCTAATTCAGGATTACTTACCTAAGAGAGCAAATTTACAGAAATGATTCCGTATTAACAATTTTTTCACAAGCTGATTTAAGAAACCTCTGTTTTCAATTCCATATACCACTGAGTGTTTTCACTTTTGCTGAACCTACTCTGTTATCAATCTTGGGATATGCAGGGGAAGTCTGGTAAGCATCTCATAATTGAGCTGATTACTCTGTTCGCTGAAGGAGCCGACCGTGATCTCCTTCTTTCTCTGTTTACCAATCAACACTACCTCATCACCTTTGTTCACTTCACCTGCATGAGTAATATCTACGGTAAGGCTGTTCATATTCACTGTTCCCACGACCGGTGCGATTTTCCCATTTATCAGCACAGACCCCACATTGCTGAGGTTGCGGCTATATCCATGAGAATAACCGACAGGGAGTATTGCAAGTTTCATATTGTGATGAGCAAGAAATGATGTGCCATACCCGATAAAGCTGCCTTTTTTAACCTCTTTGACAGCCATCACTTCTGTTTTCCATTTAATTATCCGCCTCAGGAGATCCGGGCTGTTTACGCGCTCACCGTAATAGCGTATATGCGTCTCCTTGTTTGGCCAGAAGCCATATTGAAGAATACCAACCCGAACCATATTGCCCGGTGCATTAGGGTAATTAAGCAGCACTGCCGAACATGCAGTATGGTGATAAACAGGTTTCAACTGATGGAGGGCAAAGAAGTCAAGAGTCTGTTTAAAGTCCTCTATCTGCTGTACTATCCTGAAATGGTTTGCCTGGCTTTCAGCACCTGCATAATGGGTGAAAAGGCCCTGAAAGATAATTTCATTCTCATGTTTTCGCAGAAAATCAATAAGCTCAGGAAGCTGTCTGTACTCAAAACCGGTTCTTCCCATCCCGGTCTCAATCTCGATATGCACCTTTGCTTTCCTGCCCGTTTTTCGGGCAGCAGTTACAGCCTCCTCCATCCTGCAGAAATCAAAAACGGCAAACTCAATACTGTTTTCAACAGCCCACTCCACTGCATCCTTTTCAACAGCTCCCATGATGAATACATCTATCTCCCTGCCATTAATGCTGTTCATCATTCTGTATGCCTCATCAGCAGCATGAACACCGAAATAATCAACCCCAAGGTCAATTGACATTCTTATATAATCAGAAAAACCATGACCATAGGCATTGCCCTTAATCACGCTGCAAAGTCTCTGCCCCTTACGCATTCGTTTCCTGATGAAGCGCAGGTTATTTTTCAATGCTGATGGGCTTAACTCTATTACTGAAGTGTTGAACATTTTAACCAGTTATTATATCTGTTATTCCTGAAAAGATGGCAACCCCCGTTTCGATGAGTTCATCGGGGAAATCGTAATCCGGGTTATGAAGGGCAGGGCATGTCTCACCTGCTCCCAGGCCAAACATACACCCTTTATAACGAGAGGTGAAGAAGCCAAAATCCTCTCCCCATTTGAAAGGAGTATTTTTCTCAAAAATGGTAAGCCCGTTTTTTTCTGCTGCCTCCCTCACATACTCCACACACTCCTTATCATTCATGTTGGCAAAAAAAGTTTGTGTGTAATCAACATCAAACTTCAAGTGGTATTTGTCAGCTATTACTGACACAAGATTTTCAATCTCTGATTCTAAACGACGGAGATTCTGATTGTTCCAGCATCGTAGAGTGAGATGAATTTCAGCATCACCTGCAGAGGTACCATAAGCCTTTTCTCCCAACATTGCATAAACAGGAGTAATAATTCTCATCTCAGGGTCATCAATATCACTAACTCCAAGCAGCAGACTATCCTGAACTATTTCTGCGAGTGCCTGCGCCGGGTTGAAACCATTTTCAGGTTCAGCTGCATGGGCGGTCTTACCTTTCAGGCGGATCAATATGCTGTTTACTGCTGCCGAGAAGCTGTTCTCTTTTACAATAACAGACCTTAGAGGGTATCCCGGGATATTGTGCAGGGCGAAGACAAAATCCGGGCTAAACTTCTCCATTGCAGGGTCTGCAAGCATCTTCTGCGCACCTTCTCCGTTCTCTTCAGATGGCTGAAACAGAAGTGTGACTCTCCCTTTACGAGGAGGCTTCTTTGAAAGGCTTTCAGCCATGGCACATAAAATCGCGATATGCCCGTCATGGCCACACAAATGAGCTGTACCAGGGTTCTTAGACCTGTATGGCAAATCATTCACCTCCTCTATTGGCAAAGCATCCAGATCTGCCCTCAGAACAACTTCAGACCCCGGAACTTCTCCTTTCCACACCGCAACAATGCCGTGCCCTCCTATACCTGTCAGCAGCTCATCGGGATCACACTCCTTCAACCAGGATGCTACCCTTTCCGCTGTCTGCTCCTCATGTCCCGACAACTCCGGAAATTTATGAAGGGTTTGACGCAATTCTATTATTCTACTTTTATTCATAAACATAAGATTGTTAGTTGAGTCTATTCCGAAAAGCCTTAATATCCTTTCGGATAAGTGAAACAGCCATAAAGGTAATCAATGATGCAGTAATCCCGAAAATATTCGGATCGAGGTCGAGAGGCAAGTTGAAATTTCCTGCTATCAGCATTACGGTAATTGTACCACCGGTGATCATAGATACGATGGCAGCAATACTGTTTTTTTGTTTGAAGAACATTGCTGCTATCAATGGAACAAATAAACCTGACACCATAAATGCGTAAGAATACAGCATCAGTTCAAGGACGTTTTCCATGCTTGTAGCCAGCAGCAGTGCTATTATTCCAAGAATAAGAGTCAGCAGTTGAGAAAATCGCAGCAGATGGCTGCTACGACTTAGTGAAGGGAAAAGTTTCTGTAGTATATCTGTAAGCAGATTTCCTGAGGCTGCCATCAGGCAACTGTCGGCAGTGGAAAGAATCGCAGAGAAGTATGCCGACATCATAATTCCCATTAGGCCTACGGGCAGCACATGCCTGAGAAGTAGCGGAAGGCCAAGTTCCGGGTCCATCGATCCAACATCTGTAAACCCCAGTCCTGCGAACATACCCTGGTCGGCAGCTACCCTTGCAAAGAGCCCAAGCAACACTCCCATGAATGCCATAACAGGCCACTCAAAGACACCGGCGATAAACCAGGCCTTTTTTGCATCCTTCTCGCTTCTGCTGGCATAGATACGCTGATAGAGCGTCATGCCGACAAACCATATAGGGATGATGGTTACAGCCCAGTTCACCAGAGTCTGCCACCTTACATTGGTTAAGGAGAAAGCACCCGGCATGACAGAAACCTTGATTGCATCCCACCCTCCGACAGCATAATAGGATATCGGGATCCCGATAAAGATTAGCCCGATAAGCAGTATGATCCACTGAACAGTATCTGTATAAATGACCGCTTTAAGCCCGCCCATTACAGTATAAAGAATTGTAACAGCACCCATGATCAACAGAGCTGTTTGGATATCAAGGCCAATAAATGATGAAGAAGCCAGCTTTGCGCCTGCAAGGATTTGTGAACTTGTGAAGCCCAGGTATCCGATCGCAGATATTACACCGGCAATAAAGGCAACCCTGCCGTTATAAAAATAATTGAATATCTGCGGAAAGGTTGTCATCTTAACTGACCTTCCGAGATTATAGACTTTTGGGATCAGAAGTACCGCACTCAGCCATGCGCCAATAAGACCAGTAAACAACATCCATGAACCTGATATGCCCATAATAAATCCCAGTCCACCCAGCCCGATGGAAAACCCTCCGCCTACATCTGTTGCAACAACCGACAAGCCAATATGCCAGCTCCGCATTGTACGACCGCTGACAAAATAGTCTTCGGTGTTTTTATTTCGCCTGAGATAAAAGTAACCCATACTGAGGAGAGCAACCATGTAAAGAAAAAATATGCTTCCATCAATAAGGTTCATAGAGTCTGAATTGGTTGGTAATAAAAAAATGCAAGATGAATTTTCAGGCTATAAAATCTGAAAACTCAAGCTTACATTCAGGCAAATATAAGAAATTTTTTTTACCTGTTCATATTAATGGTCGTTTCAAGAATAGTTTCTACGTCAGAGAATCCACAGAATCCGTTTACTGCCTCTTTGCACGGAACTCTCTTGCCTGAAACATAAAAGCCTGCAGCCTTGACTCCAGGGCAGTATCCTCCTGACCATCGTAAGCAATGTTCAGCCATGGGATATGGTTGTGGTCTTTCCGGAAAATCTCGGATGCAGATGCAATTACAGTACCTGGCATACAAGTAAAAGGCAGAATATTTGCCACACCAGATATGTGATGACCTGCCAGCAGAGCGGCATTTCCGAAAGAGAGTGCGGGGTCACCATCATAATCCTTGTGGATGTAAGGGTCGCATGAATCCAGAATCTTATCCAGATGAGTTATGCCTTTATTATCAATACGGTTCTTCACTTTTGATGATACCCTTCCGGCGGTGAAGTGCTGGGATATCTGTTGTATGTGTGCTTTGAACAGCCCTTTGATATTGCCCTTCCACTTGCTGTCGCGGATATATCTGTAGGTGGAGTAGAGCAGCCATTCGGATGTGGGCATGATAAGTGTTTCAGCACCCAGCTCTTCAAGCCTCTCAACAAGTCTGGCGCTACAGTATGCGTTATCACGCATAAAGATCTCGCCAACTACGGCAACGATAGGTTTACGTGGCCCCTCCACTTTGGGGATGGCATCAAACTCATCTGCAGCCTTTTCGAGGATTCCGGGGAGTTTCCTTGCTCCCTTTTCAACATCTTTTGTCAGAAGATCAAGATATTTATAGTAAACCCGGTTTGTCTCTCCTTTTTCCACCTCATACGGCCGCTTCTCCTGCAGCATCTTTCTGAGAAGATCCATTGCAACAAAACTCTTCCATGCCAGCAAGCGAAACCTCAGCGGGTTGCTCACCGGCATCTCCGCGTAGGCATTTTCATTGCTGGGACTGATGATTTCCACATCATGGAATCCTATCCTGCTGAAGATCTGTTTTTGCAGGATATTGTATTCACCGAACCGACAAGGCCCGTTATGGTCAGGCATAAAGAAACTGACTTCAGACGGGTCTATACCCGGCTCGTGCAGTTTTTTCAGAAAACTACCTGTAGTACATATCATTGGGAAACACTCAGTGCCGGTGGTGAATTTCCTGGCCATCTCAATATCTTCAGCCGTCTGCATTGGCAGCACTTCCGATTTTCTTCCACAAGCCCGGCAGGCTGCCGAAATAAGGTGTGCCGCATCGTTCATATATGGGAAATAGAGCGTTCTGTCTTTAGGAACACCATTAGTTGGTTTCTCAATTTCATGCTCCAAAGCAGCTTCAAACTGTTTTGAGTAACCCTTAAGGCTGTCGATAAAGGCTTCGATACGTGTGATCATGCCGGCATCGGCGCTGTGCTCATCAACCTCAAGGTGCAGGAATGGCTTGCCCTTCATCTCCTTATGCACAAAATGCTGCAGGAAAGAGTCGGGGCCACACCTGAAATTGCCGATATAGACTCCATAGAGACGCTTGTCGGCTGCGATAATTCTTGCACCCGTAAGGATCTTCTGACCATTTGGCCAGTACATGTTTTTGTAATCCTGAAAGAGTGAATTATCATTCAGGGGCAGAAAGTCAAGAGGTATAGGTATGATATCTTCATTGATAAGCTTCTCGACAAGGTCAAGGTTCATGGCTGAGTCGGAAGAGTTGTAAGGCCTCCCGATGATCACCATAGCCTGTTTGCCGTCCGGCAGGCTGCTGAGTATCTGTCTGCCTCTTTCTGCCAGGCCTGACTCAAAGAGCTCCTGTGCGTGATACGCCTGCTCGAGGGCACGGCTGCATCGTACTGCAGATATCCCAAAAGACTCTTTGGCAAACTTAATCAGCTCCTTCTTCACTACCTTGCTGAAACGGAAGTGCAGTACCGGATTGAGCATCTTCTGCAAAAGAACCTTGTCATCATTGAATGCTGCCTTGAGCATGAAGGAGTATGTCTGTATCCACGGGCAGTTACACCCTGAGGTGGGGTTGCCATCCTTGAGCTTTGCATTGACGATGAATGGCGTGAAGATGTAGTCAACTCCCTTCTCATAGAGATCCAGCACATGCCCGTGCATCACCACCACAGGGTAACATGTCTCGGAAACCATTGTCTCAAGAGATCTGGTTATGACCGGTTTTGTGGTCTCGGACGAGATGACAACATTGAATCCAAGCTCTTCAAAGAAAGTGCGCCAGAATGGGAATTGTTGCCAAAAAACCATCAGCGCTCTCGGAATGCCGATTGTTGGTTTGTCGACATTTCTTTCAGGGTCATAATCTCCCATTAGCATAGCAGTTCTCTCAGCATAGTAGTTTGGTATTCCCTGGCCTTTTCTCTTGCGATCATCAACATCATAAATGTCGCACCTGCTTCCGTAAAACAGTGGCCGTTCCTCACCTTCAATCTTAACCCTCCTGATCTCACAATTGTTGTTGCACTTCTTGCACACGAAGTTGTCTGAGGTGTAATTCCTGTTCCTTACATCGAACCCTTTGAAACGTGTTGGTATGCCGTCTGTCATCGACTCCCTTGCCAGCATGGCTGCGCCAATGGCACCGGTGATGTCATAATGGGGCGGTACGGTGATCTGCTTGCCGGTAACCTTCTCAAAAGCAGCGACAACAGCCTTGTTGTTTGTGACACCACCCTGGAAAAAGATCTTGTTTCCTACCGGCCTCTGTCCGACAACACGGTTCAGATAGTTATGCACTATTGAGTATGCGAGGCCACCGACGAGGTTGCTTACGGATTCTCCCTTCTGCGAGTGTGAGTTGAGGTCAGACTCCATGAAAACTGTACAGCGGTCGCCAAGCTTTGCAGGCGTTTCAGCGCCAAGGGCAAGCTCTCCGAACTGCTCCACGATGCTGATGCCAAGTTTCTCTGCCTGCTCCTCCAGGAATGACCCTGTGCCGGCAGCACACACCTTGTTCATCTCAAAATCGACAACAACGCCATTCTGTATGCGTATGTACTTCGAGTCCTGCCCTCCGATCTCAAAGATCGTATCCACGGTCGGATCGTAGGCTATCGCTGCAGTAGCCTGAGTAGTGATCTCATTCCTCACGGCATCGGCCCCGATGAAGTCTCCTGTAAGGTATCTGCCGGAACCCGTCGTCCCGACACCAATAACCCTTACCCGTTCTCCTACCTCATCATAGATCTCGGCAATACCCCTCTTGATAGCCTCCAGCGGCTTGCTGGCAGTAGGCAGATAACGACGCGCAACAACACGGTCCTGCTCGTCGATAAGAACTACGTTTGTGCTCAAAGAACCAACATCAACACCCAGATAAACATATAGGATGTCAATGTCAGGGCTTATGGGATGAATATCGCGGTTAAGGACTGCTTTGGATTCAACCAGCCTGGAAAGAGAGTCATCCTGCCGCCTGCTGTTTCCTTCGAGATATTTAATCAATTGGTCAAGGCCCCTGTATGCGGCACTGCTGCCATTGTTTTTCAGTGTGTACTGAATGGCTCCCAGCGCCCCCATAGATGCATGATATTCAGAGACAATAAGCTGCTCATCATTAAGCTTAAGTATCTCTTTAAAGGCTCTTACCATTCCTTTATTTGCTGCAACGCCACCGTTGAAAAGCACGGGTGGCTCCAGATGCTTGCCACGTCCGAGAGTGCTCCTCAGATTCCTGGCAACAGCAAAACACAACCCCGCAACAATATCATGAACAGGTGTTGCTACCTGCTGCAGGTGGATCATATCGCTCTTGGCAAACACACTGCACCTGCCTGCTATGCGCGGCGGCTTCTCTGATTTCAGTGCCATATCCCCAAACTCCTTCTCTATGGACACACCTATCCTCTTCGCCTGCTGATCTAAAAAAGAACCCGTGCCCGCTGCACATAATTCGTTCATGGCAAAGTCAGACAGGGATGAAGATTCGCTGTGAGTGCCATCCTGCATGAATATGAGCTTTGAATCCTCACCTCCCATCTCAATAACAGTCCTCACTTCCGGATACATTGCAGATACCGCCGTTGACTGCGAAATTATCTCATTCACAAAAGAGCCGCCTGTGAGCTCCGATGCCAACTTGCCTCCTGTTCCGGTATAGGCAAGGCTGCCAATACTATCTGACGAATACTTGTTTAAAAACTTAATTAAACTCTCCTTCAGTATAGCAAAAGGACGCCCCTGACAGTAAATGTATTCATTCTCAATGATATTTCCTGATGAATCGAGCGCTATCAGATTTAAAGAGATAGAACCAATGTCAATTCCAAGATGAATGACCTGATCTTTTCCCGTGGAAAAACCCTCTTTCTGGTTTATATGCATTACTTTTTCAGTTAGTTACTAAGTCTCTTTGTTCAATAAGTGAGCAAATGAGTCATAAGTTTCCGAAGCTGCAAAACTATAAAAGTAAATCGAAACAGAAAGCCCGGGCACTAATTTAATTCGATTCAAAATAAATAGTCAACTATGTATATGTTATACATGTGAGATCTTTGATTGTACATAAATTCTATCTTTGCATAAAACCAAAATTTTTATGCGTTTTTTGTTTATGTTCATATTTTCTTTTACGGTTCTTGCAACAATAGCACAGAACAATCCGCGGGAGGTCATTGCACAGGAGGGGGATGGCATACACCGGCTGCTTAAGCGATACGGTCTTGATTCCACACATTATGTACAGGAATTCATAACCATCAATAAAAGCCGTTTAGGCCAAAACCAGTGGCTTTTTGCCGGCTCGAAGTACCTTTTGCCTGCGGATCCTTACATCATCTCACAACACACAATGTCGGACAACACTACAGAAACTCCGGCGACACCTGCCAGCGTGACCATTGACCTTTTCGGGCCAAAATATGCCTTGACCCCGATCACAGACCAGTCGTTACAGGGTGCCGTTTTCTATATCGTGGCAGGCCACGGCGGTCCCGACCCGGGAGCTGAGGGCTTCAGGGAAGGAAAGAAACTCTGCGAAGATGAGTATGCGTATGATATTGCCCTGAGGTTGTGCAGGGAGCTCATCATGCGGGGCGCCAAAGCGTACATGATCATCCGGGATTCGACGGATGGGATACGTGATGAAGCTTACCTGGAGTGCGACACTGACGAGTTCTGCATCGATGGTAACTCTATACCGAGGAACCACCTTGCCCGGCTGAAGCAGCGGGCAGATGCCATCAACAAGCTATACCAGGAGAACCGCCAGAGCAGCTACCACAGGGTGATAGAGCTGCACATTGATTCAAGGCATAAAGGGCAGCGGGTAGATGTCTATTTCTATCATCACTCAAAAAGCAGGAGCGGGAAGAAGCTTGCAGAGCGTATACACGCAAACTTCACTGCAATGTACAACAAGCATCAACCCGACCGTGGCTACCGTGGCACCGTGACTTCACGTGATGAGCTCTATATGATCTCGAAAACTCTCCCCCCTGCTGTGTATATTGAGTTGGGCAACATCCAGAACGATGCCGACCAGGTGAGGTTCATCAAATATGAGAACAGACAGGCGCTTGCCAAATGGATAGCCGAAGGGGTGGTTAATGATTATAAGACCGAAAAATAGATCCCCTATTTACAGATCACTTTGTGGGTTGACTGTATTCTGTTCTGAGATAAAAGAACCATAAACATACCATCTGAGGGCAGATCTATCATAAAATGCTTCCTGTCTATCGGCCTGAAATCCAAAAGCTGTCCCAGAGTGTTATAAATAGCAATTTTTCCTTCGCTCTCATCTGCAAGCATTATGTTGATAATCCCTGATGATGGGTTTGGCCAGATCCGCACTTGTGGCAGCAGCGGCTTTTGATTCTCTGTTACGGCTATCAGCCCGTTTATGTCATACTGCCTGAAGAAGCGCCATATCTCAGCGCTGGCGTTGAAATCCATATTAGTAACGCCGATGGTGACCGGAGCTCCCGGCCAGGTATGCCCCCCGTCATCAATCTTGTACAGTTCTACCGTCGTTCCGTTGTTTCCGTCAGGATATAGATAATGCACAGCGGTACAGCCATCTGTAGTGTCAATGTCGGGAACCTGTGTCACAACAGGGGTTGTCGAACAACCGTTTTGTGAAACCCAAAAATCAATGATATTCTGAACAGAAACAAACAAGACATTACCATTATATGGCACAGTAGCATCTGCCGTACCGTGGATCTGCATTACCGGCACATGCCTTGAAGGGTTGCAGGCACTGAGGTTATTATTCGTCATCGTGCCGGTCACGGAAGCTATCGCCGCGATCCTGCTGCTGAGAGAGCATGCCAGGCTGTAACTCATGAAACCACCGTTGCTCATGCCTGTACTGTAAACCCTGTCCTTATCAATGCTGTATGAAACAGCAACAGTATCGATCAGAGCGGAGAGGAATCCCACATCATCTACAGAAGAGAGCCCGAAGGTGTTCCAGTGAGTTGTGCTGTATGCGTCAAGAGTTCCGTTTGGATGAACAACCAGGAAGCCGGCAGTATCGGCAACAGGCATGAAGTTGCTGTACAGCATCTGCTCCGTCGCATTAGATCCGTAGCCATGAAGGTTGATCACCAAAGGAGCTGGTTTGGCAGAACTGTAAGCTGCCGGCACATAGAGCAGATAATTGCGGGAGATGCTGTCATGGTCGAAACTCCCCTGGATGGTGGTCTGGCCGGATACCGCAGCAGATAGAATATTCAGCAATAAAAAAATTGAAAAGAGCTTTTTCATATTATAAGTATTTCAACCTGAATAACACTTTCAATTATATCCTAAGAAACAAATATACACAATGTCGGTAAATTTTCGGCATAACCAGAGTTATTTACTTACCTCATTATTTTAATCCGAAATAATCGTCAATGATCCGAAAATTTATTATAATTTTATTCGCGATTGACATTTAAAACTATGAAACCGTTACTTAACAATAGCATGATATTGGTTTCGGTTCTTATGTTTTCTGTTCTGTTTTTACAATGTGAAAAAGAGAATTCGAACAAACACTTACCGGATCCAAATCAGGATAAAAAGAAATTTGCCGGCACATCTGTGACAGTGATCAGGTATTATGCTTTCAACCCTCATACCGGACAGGATGAGTTCATTGAAGAAAAAAACTATACCTATCCGGTTTTTGTATTCCTAAATCCTCCGCTCACCAAAGATGGGGTTACCGAGGCCAACCCGTTCAATCTTCAGATCTATCCTGACCGTTCATCCAACCCTGATGAAGAAGGACACCTTGATATAAGTTCCGCCCTGTTCATTATAGGTCCTTCAGGCGAAGTTCTGTTACAATACTGGAATATCACACTGGTTAACGGACAGATAGGGGGAATTCTTACCGAGACACATACGGCAGAATCTGCAGCAGCAAATCTGGTATGGGCATGGGACGATATTGCAGGAATCATCATGACGATGCCTTTTCCTGTTGCAACCGGAGCAGTAATGACAGGAACTTTGTCAGATAACTCCATTGAGATTAACATAACAGGGGAATCGGTAAGTACATACCGGAAATTCACATCCTCCATAATTGCGACACGACAGTAATAATAATTTTTTACTCTTTATCATTGTTGGGTTTCAAGCTGCTGGCATCCTGCAAATTGCGCCTGGTAAAACATGTCCGGAATTGAGGACAATTTTACCCGGTTGACAATTTGGTTCGAAAACACCGTGAATTGACCGCCAAAAAAGATCTCTTCGGCTAATTCCGGATTATCTTAAAAGTTTTCATGATGTCATTATCATCATATATCCTGACTAAACAGAGCCCTCTGTTGATGCCGGCCATATCAATGCTGAATGTTTGGCTGCTCGTTTTATAGCTCTTTATGATTTGTCCGGATAAGCTTATCAGTTCAATTGTTCTATGCCCCGTTGCATTATCCCCGAAGCTGATCTGAAGAACATCATTCACAGGGTTAGGATAGAGCCTAATTGACATTTCAGCATATATTTCATTTATATCTGTCGTATCAAGGAGCAAGGTTAAGTAGATGGTAGTATCGTTATTGCCAATGGTTATAGTTCCGCTGACAGGCAGAAACCCGGGGGCACTTAAATCATAAGGATATGAATACCCCGTTACCAGTTGCGTAGCGGTATGACCGCTTGAATCTGTTGTCAAAGTGTTATTGTCAATAACCAGTGTTGCATTGCCAATAGGGTTATTTGCATTGTCTTTTACATAAAACTCAACATTCTGATATGTGAGTTCAGACATAAGAACATTTATTATATCGTGGCCATTGTTTATCACAACATTTCCTGTTGCATCGAAATACCCCTGCTTTTTTACCTCATAAGGATAGGTTCCGTTGCCAAGTCCTGCAACTATTGCCTGTCCGTCGTAGCCGGTGTAGTAGCTGTTGCCGTTAACCATAACTTCTGCGTAAGGCAGCTCGCCATTGCTGTCAGTGACATTAAAGATAGCAGTGCCATTATTGATTGTGAAATCAGCGGAATAATAGATATCAAAATTACTTACGCTGGCATTGGCAAGATGTGTTGCACTGTTTTCGTCAACCCAGTTCAGGAAAGTGTGACCGGTTTTGGTTGCAGCCGGCAGGGTAAGTGAGGTGAGGTTGTTATTTTTGAAAGCCTGTTTGCCAATGTAAATGACACTGTTGGGAATAGTGACAACCGAAATATTATTCGCATTGAATGCAGCCTGATTAATATATTTCACAGAATTCCCTATAGTGAGGGTAGAGATGGAATTCAGTTCAAAAGCGTATTTCCCGATATGGGTTACGGAGTTTGGTATTGTCAGGTTAGTGACCCCACCTCTGACAAAGGCATAATCGCCGATGTATTCAACGGAATTGCCCAGAACAAGTGTCTGGAGGTTCGGATTCCATCCAAATGCGAGCTCGCCGATAAATGTTACAGAATTTGGTATTGTGACACTTTTTATATTGCTCCAGTAAAAGGCAAAATAGCCTATATATTCGAGAGTGTTCGGAAATGTCATATCTGAAAAATAGAATGAGTTATCACAGAAAGAGTATTCGCCCAGGTATCTGAAACCATTGGGCAGATTCACATCAAGGATACCCATAAAAGAAAACACACCTGCCTCCTGCTCCTCTCTGTCAGCAACGCCAATAACTGTCTGGCCCTGCAATTGGGAAGGTATCGTCAAAACGGTACCTATACCGAAACGGCAGTGGGTGATATAGCCGTTTTCCATGGTTACATCGGTGTCATTCAGTGTATGGATGATTGATGCAGTATATGAGAGATTCAGATTAGTGACTGTGGTTAAGGGATTCAGCGTGTCGCCATTGCTGTTTCTCCAGTGCTGAAATCCAGGTCTTAAATTATTCGGAAGAACGAAGCTTGTGATTGAATTAGTGATAAATGCCTGAACGCCGATATAGTTTATTGAAGCAGGCAGAGTGATTGATGACAATGAGTTCTGCACAAAAGCCTGATAACCCAGATATACCAGTGAAGTGCTCAAGGTAGCACTTGTTATATTGTTGTTTTTAAAAGCCTCATTACCAATAAACTCAACAGAATTGGGCACGACCACGCTTGTCAGATTGTTATCCCTGAAAGAGTGCCGGCCGATATATGTGAGTCCGGCAGGGAAATTAATACTCGTAAGCGCGTTCGACCTGAAGGCAGTTCCTTCAATTCTTTCGAGGATTGATGGCAAAACCACGCTTGAAATTCCTTTGCCCTGGAATGCAGCTATCCCGATACCTTTTATTGCCTCGCCCTGAAGAGTATCGGGGATAATTATGTCAGTAATGGCAAAACTGTAGGAACAGGCTGTTATGTAATTACGGCTGTCGAGGGTTACATCCTGATCCTGCAGGGTGTATTGCGCATCTGCGGCTTTGCAGATGAAAAAGATAAAAGCAATTAAATATGCACACCTGAAAAAGTAAAAATAATGTTTCATGATTTTTTTGAATTTTATTATTGATAAACAGGGATTTAAAAAGAAACATTCTGGTTTATCCTGATTGATTCATAAGAGACATCAAACTTAGCATAACTTTGGCAAACTTTAACAGATCAAGACAAAAAAATCCAGCCACTTCTTCTCAATACTCACTTTCTCACCTTCTCACTTTCTCACCTTCTCACTTTCTCACTTTCTCACTCCCGACCAACCAGTTACTTGTTCCCCTGCACCAGGAACCAGTCAACCCAGGCGTCTATCTGGTTGAAGGAGTTGGGTCGCAGAAGGATTTCCCGTTTGTTGTCGAGCAGGTATATCGTTGGTGTGCCGGATACAAAGTAGGCCTCCACAACCGGGCTGTTCCACTTGCCGTAGTCGCAGATGCTGATGAATGGAAATATTTCTGCAAAGTTTATGAAGGTTTTGTTGTCAACATCCAGGGAGACAAAGACAACTTCAACTCCGTTCCTTTTCCATTTGTCGTATGCCCGTGCCATCCGCTGCAGCTCTTCCACGCATTTGGGGCACCAGGAAGCGCCGAAGACCACGACAACATAATCGTTCATCAGTTCTGAAAGCTTGTGAGGGATGAACCCGGTGGTATAACCCGGCATCAACCGGTCGCCTGGGAATGTGAAATCGGGTGCCGTGTTGCCTTTTTTCATCGTGCGGTAGCTTTCGAGCTGTTTTGCCAGGTTGTCATCAACGGTGCAACCCACCATGTTGAGCACCTTCAGCGCCAGATACTCTGAGGCTCCAAACAGGCTGTGCCGTTCCAGCAGGTTGAAGAGGTAATCAGTAACCTGGTTAAGACGCTCTTCATCCTTCATCAGGTGCTCCATCATCCTGTCGATGGAGATGTTCATCTCAATATAAACCGAGTCGAGGGGGCGCCCGCTGTTCTCGAGCAGCCAGAAGTGGCTTTCGATGGACTCTTTGAACAGGCCGCTTTTGTAAAGCCTGGGGTCGGTAAAGTCCATGCTGCGGAAGGCCTCTATGGCAGCAGGTATCTCTTCTGTACGGTACTGTGCGATAGTGGAAACGGAGCTGACCAGCTTCCGGGCCGGGAGAAACCAGCTCACGTAGCTTTCGGGATCCAACCCTTCGAGAAAGGCACGGTCTTCTGCCCTTATCCTTGCCTTTTCGGCTTTGATTGCCTCCTGTGGTATGCTGTGGATGCTGAACAGGGTGTCAAGAGAGTAGATGCGTTCCAGGTAGATCCAGGCACTCAGTGCCTGTTCCCGCCGCGGGTGTTCCGAGGCATAGCGGCCAAAGAGCTGGTTCTGCAGTCCGGAGGTGATGGTTACAGTCTCCGGAAACGACAACACCTCACCCTCCAGTTTCAGGTCTTCGTTAGCGAGGATCACGATGAAGGCTTTGTTGTCTTCGGCGGCCAGGTAACCCATGCCCAAATCCCTGGCAGAATAGGAGAGCTTAAACACACCTTCCTGATTTACTCTCCCCTGATCAATCGTGTAGATGTCAAAACCCTCGAACCCCACCAGCTTCACCTGCTGATTGGCAAGGGGAGGGAATTTGCCTGTGATGGTGTACTGTGCATGGGTGTTGATGCTAAAAGCAATAAAAAACAATGAGATAAAACTGAGAGCAAGTTTCATAACGGATTGTTTTCTTTGTGGAGCTGCCGGGATTATTTCATGATCCCGTAGGGCAAGTGCTCCTTGTACCCAAAGAAAAACCTGCCTCACTCCGTTCGTCAGGATTTTTTCTGACCTCAGCCTCCACAAAAACAAGTTTTTGTTTTGGCTTTCGGCCAAAAAAATCCGCCTTTCGTCGGTTTTTCTTTGTGGAGCTGCCGGGATTCGAACCCGGGTCCAAACAAGCAGCAATGAGGCTTTCTACATGCTTATCCTGTTATTGATTGTCGGGTGGTGAATGGGAACGGGCACCCTCTCAACACCTTAGTCCCTGATGATCTGCCACAGCGGGACCCTGGAGGCAGATTGCCCGGTATTGCGCGCACCCTGTGACCGGATTGGAACCGGGCGGAACCGTCCGCAGAGTGTCTTGTCCCGTCACCCGTGACGAGATTAAGCCAGATCTACTAAGCTTCGATTAGGCAGCAAGAGCGTAGTTATTTTCGCCGTTTGTATGTTCGATAGTAGTTGTTAACGGGCCACACCATCAATGCCCGGCATGCTTACATCACCACTTACGTGCTGTCAAAACCAGTCAGCCCCGGTAATGTGCTGCAAAGATAAAGATTTTTTCTGTTCATTGGTTTGTTTCTGGCGATCTCTTTTTTTGAGGTGCAGGGACACTAAATGTAACATATCTGTAATATGTGCTTTGTGTTTCTTTGAGCATCTCTGCCGACAGCTTTTCTTTTTCCGAATGATGGAATGAAAGATTATTTGTGCGTTTTGAGAAGCTCAACAGTATAGAATCTTTGCGAGAAATAAAACCCGGATGCCAAAAAAAACAGCAAACAGATTTTACAGATAAAACGGATTTGAACTGATCCGTTTAATCGTTTAATCAGCGTAATCTGGATTCCATTTAAAACCAGGGCGCATTTCTGCTGGTACCCTAAAAAAACTGATCCTGAAGTTGGCACCTCAAAAAAAGAGATCAACGGTTTTGTTTATGCATTTTTTGTTTAGATTTGTTGCCTCATTTTGTTCCACTAAAAAATCACCATAGTATGAAAAAAGCATTTTTATCTCTTGCACTTATTTTCATTGGTTTTGCACTTTTGGGTATAGTTGCTTGTGAGAAAGAGAATGTTAAGGATGAGGATCCTGAACCTGAAAAACCGAAAAAGGAGTGGACTATTCATGTTTATGGCCGGCCAACATGTGGCTATTGTTCAGCGCTGAAATCAGGGCTTGATGCCGAGTCAATTCCTTATCTCTTCTATGATATTGATACAGATAATGAGAAAAAGTCAGAGATGTGGGCAAAACTGAATGCAGCGGGCATGGGAGGCGGCTCCGTTGGTTTACCGGTTGTCGATGTGGTAGTCGATAATGTTTCACACATGTTCATCAGGCCAAATATAGAGGAAGATATCAAGCCATTAATTGCAGAAGAGTAGCGACGCTGAAATACAAGTGTTTCTATATCAATTTAACTTCTCTACGGGTTCGGAAGAGGAGGTTATTGGGTTGCCACGATATCTGGCAAACGAAAAACAGTGCATCAGAAATGCCTGAGGAATGCCAGCCGGAATGAGATAAAATTCTTCGTTGTGGCGGCACTCAAGGGTGAATTATGGCGTATCTGGCCCAGCTGAATCCCTGCTGTGAACCCAACCTCTTCGTTCAGATAGATTGTATATCCCGGTTCAATATAATAATTGAGGTTGAAATACAAGTCAAATTCGCTCAAATTCGCATCAAACATAAACTGGGCTCCGGGTGCTACATAGAGTCGATGTACCAGAAAAGATTTACTCTCCACCTGGTAGTAGTAAACAGGCAAAGACATTTCAAATCCTGTCAATCCAATCCGGTGCTTCTCCTCCGGCCTTACTTGCAGATAAAAATGTGTCATCAGCCGGATTCCCAGCCATGAATATTTTGCATATGTGCCATCAATGATGAAAGGAAGAATATTTACATCAAACTCTTTCTCCTTGTAGTTTAGTCCTTTGTATAAGAGTGGAGAAATTCCAATGCTGCCGTAGGTTGGTACGTCGACATTTTCCTGTCCATGTAGTTCGGTTGAACTCAATGTCAGAAGTCCGGTCAGTACTATAACAAAGATCACTGGTTTTATCAATTGCGTTGTCGCTTTCATCTGTTTCCGGAATTTTGGTTAGTCTTTAATACATCTTACGTATGCTCCCATCCGCCGGGCCATATTCGGGGGGCTGATTTCAGCAGCATCGTTGAATTGTGAGAGCGAGATCTGGGTTGCCATTGTGGGTTCCTCAGACGTTGATGTCCACCATATTGTTGACAACAGCTCACCCTTAAATTCACCGGTGCCGGTGCGGTAACCGGAAGCGTAAGCAGAGAAGCGGTAAGGGTCTGAGTTGTCTTCTGCGAACCATCTGTATTCTCCTTTAATTTTCAGTTTTTCACCTGCTACATCAATGCCTCCCACGAATTCAAACAATATCTCCCACTCCTCTACTGAAGGGATATGCCACCCTTCGGGGCAGAGGCTTTTGTTGCCGTTGGTTTCCGTGTCAAGAGCATAAAAGTTGTATATCGCACCGTAAGTGCTGCGGTAAAGTTCCGGATAGTTATCATACCAGCAGTAGCCGGGAGTCTTGAGAGCCGCCCACCCGGATGCAACCTCAGTCAATGGTATTGCTGTGCCGTCGGTATAGGTGGTGGCGCGTAAGTTTTCTGCCATCCACCTCTGCTTCCCGATCTTTACAGTTCGATAAGTATTTCCCTCAGAATCCTTAATCGCCGTTAATGAATCTGTCTCAATAGTGCATCTGCTGATAAACATCACCAACAGCCCCGCAAACAGAAAAATAACAAACCTCGCTCTTTTCATAATCGGTGACATTAAATTTCTCCTCTTATAACCAGACCCCTTCGGCCAAACCCCGAAGGGTCAAACTCTCGCCTCTTGCCTCTCGCCTCTCGACTCACAAAATCGGCATCGCATACCTTGAAATATCTTTATCTGTGATCTCCTTGTCACATAGTATTGCCAGCCGCTCCACCACATTCCTCAGTTCCCGGATATTGCCTGTCCACTCCAGCTTCTGCATCTCTGTTACTGCCTCTGTTGAAAAAGGCAGCGGTTGCCTGCCCATGTTCTGGCATGCTTCGGCCATGAAGTGGTTGGCAAGTAGCGGGATATCCTCTTTTCTTTCTTTGAGCGGAGGCACCTGAATAAGGATTACGCTTAAACGGTGGTAAAGGTCTTCGCGGAAGTTGCCTTTGGCAATCTCCTCCCTGAGGTTCTTGTTGGTTGCTGCTAAAACCCTTACGTCTACAGGGATATCTTTTTCTCCTCCCACACGTGTGATACGGTTCTCCTGCAGTGCCCGCAATACTTTTGCCTGGGCAGAGAGGCTCATGTCGCCAATCTCATCGAGGAAGAGCGTGCCGCCATGAGCCTGCTCAAAGTCACCCTTGCGCTGTTTGATGGCAGAGGTGAAGGAGCCTTTCTCATGGCCGAAGAGCTGGCTCTCTATCAGCTCCGAAGGTATTGCCGCACAGTTCACTTCGATAAACGGGAACTTTGCACGCTGGCTCAGATCGTGAAGGTTTCTGGCAACAAGCTCTTTGCCTGTTCCATTGGGGCCGGTGATCAGAACCCTTGCATCGGTTGGAGCAACCTTCTCGATCATCGACTTCATCGACTGCATGGCAGGAGACTCTCCAACCATCTCGTAAGCCCCTTTGATCTTCTTCTTGAGTTTCTTGGTCTCCTGAACAAGATTGCCCTTGTCAAGAGCATTGCGCAGAGTTACAAGCAGCCGGTTCAGGTCAAGCGGCTTCGATATGTAGTCGTATGCCCCCTTCTTGATTGCCTCAACAGCAGTGTCGATAGTGCCATGTCCCGATATCATTACTACAGGAATGTCTGCCTGCTCCAGTATCTTTTCCAGAACCTCAATGCCATCCATCCCGGGCATCTTGATGTCACATAAAACAACATCATATGAGTTGTTGTGTATCAGCTCCAGTGCCGTTTCCCCGTTCTCAGCCTCATCAACAACATATTTCTCGTATTCCAGGATGTCCCTCAGCGCCCCCCGGATGGCGGCTTCATCATCAACCACAAGTATTACGGGCATATTTTTATTTGTTTGTTTTTTTAAATAGGCGCATGTCACTGGACTTTTATCAGCCTTTCAGTGACTATCTCATCACGGCTGCTGATTTTAATGGTATAAACGCCAACAGGAAGCATTGATATGTCAACTGTGTTTTCTGTCCTGATATAATCTTCTGATAGTACCAGCCTGCCGTTGAGATCAAATATCATGGCGTTAAATGTATCTGTACTACCATTTGTTGATGTAATCGTTATTGAGGTTCTGGCAGGATTCGGGAATATTAATTTTGTGTTTTTTCCGGCTACAGGTTCATCCACAGATATTGTAGTGAAAGGAGATGTGATATATAGCAGTGTTGCTATAGCTGAGCGGGTGATCTTCTCTGCGAGCCATTTGCTGTTGGCTCCCATCCCTATGGTATCGGCATACTGGTGGTAGTAGGGGTTGAATGCACCTCCGAACCTGTCGGAGTTCTCTATGAGGAAGAGTGCAGGAATTCCCTTTTGCCAGAAGGGTGCATGGTCGCTGGAATACATCACAGCCGACAATGAGTCTGTATCCACTATCAGTTCAGGGACAAACATGGCAGTTGCATATTGAAAGTCATCCAGCAGGTCGAGGCAGAAGTAGCGGTAGCAGACGCTGACGGATGAGTCTTCAAGCAAGTGGCTGTAGGCGATCATGTCGAGGTTGATCATGCCTGCAATGTTGAAGTGGTTAACAGCACTGTCGACAAATGCATGGCTGCCCCAGAGACCTACCTCTTCGGCAGCAAACAGCACCAGCATCAGTGACTTTTCCAGTTCATAATCCTTGATCACCCTTGCCATCTCAATGACAGCAGCAGTGCCTGATGCATTGTCGTCAGCACCGGCACCGGGCAACACAGCATCGTAATGTGCTCCCATGACCCAGTACTCTCCGGGAGTGACCGTCCCGTAACGGATGCCGATGACGTTGGGGGGTGTGTTCGGAAGAAAATAGTGAAAGAATACGGTATCAAGTGAATAATCCTCCAGACGTTGCCTGAGGTAGTTTGCAGGCAACATACAGTTGCTGGCATTCATACGGTCAATTGGCTGAAGGTCGGCTATCGTTGCGAAAACTGAATCTCCGGATACTGACTGAACAATAGGCTGAACCCATGGTGTTTGTGCATGAATTAAGGTAGGTATCGACAGTAGCCCGCACAGCAGAATGATAGTGTTAAGTTTCATATTCTTTTTGAAGTTAGGGCTACAAAGATAATTTTTCTTTGCTTTGAATGATGAAATCACTCCTGTGAGTTTATGAAAGAGAGAAGCTGCTGAACTGTTCCGGGTACAGCAGCAATTTTGTTCGTTGCAGCCTCAACCAAAAACATCACCGGCGTTGACAAAACGAACCAGGCATCGGCTTCATAGCTGTTGATTCCGCCGTCGCACCTGATGTGTACCCAGTCCGGATAGGCTGCGGTTATCTTCTGCAATGAGTATTCATCAACACCTGCGTCATCAAGGTTGAGGGCGAAAATTTCAGCGATACCCTTCTCTTCACTCTGCTGTTGCCAGTTTCTGAGCTCATTCATCATCTGTTGGCAGTGCCCGCAATCAGCCGACCAGAAGAGAATCAGCTTGTATCTCTTATCTGTAGGATAATTGTTGAATGATACAGGATTGCCTTTGTCATCGGAAACAAGGAAATCGGGTGCCGGTGTTCCGACAGTGAGGTTTGATATGCCTTTGAGCCGCTTCTCTATAGCCTGCCGCTTTGAAGTCAAACAGAGAGTGTCATTCAGGTATGGCTCAAGCATTCTGATCCCCATCTCGATATTGATGCTTTCATAACCCCTGAAGAAGTAGTCAACCATCCATCCGTAAACCAACGGATGGCCATTACGGGCAGTCTCGATCGCCCGGTAGCCCGCCAGGGTGAAGAGTGAATCCAGGTCAGAATCCCTGGCCATAAGCGAAGCATGCATATTCACGTAATTGTCCATCCAGCCTTTCAGTTCCGTTGTCTTCAGCATTAATGGGTCCCCGAAATCCATCCCGTCAAAATAGTTGTCAATCAGGCTCCGGATGCGCTCAATCTCATCCCCCTGAAATTTTATCTCCGGCAGGTAGTGAAACCTGAATATCCTGCTTGTAAAAAGTTCGCTGTTCTGCCTGATCAGTTCAGTCAACCACCTGTTGTACTCCTTTCGCTGCTTCTCATACTCTTTAACTCCCTGTCGGTAAAATTTGGATTTGGTGTCAGGATAGGTTAGAAGGAAATTCTGCAGGGCGCTTGTCCGCTCCCTGCGTTTACTGTTCTCCTTTACGAATCCGGCCATCATCGTATTCTCAACTTCCCCCACCTGAAATAAAGCGCTGTCAGGGTTGTTGCAATACATCGGATGCACACGCAACTCAAGGTTCTGGTTATTAATGATAATCTGCTTTTCGCAAGGGTAAGGGGTGCTGGTGCGGAACTCTTTGTAATCGAACCTCAGAACAAATATTGCCGGCAATCTCTCTTTCCCGATTGTAAGTGTGGTTGTGCCACCACCCTTCACTCCCGTCCTTTCCAGTATCGGCTTATAGGCGTCGTCACCGGTAAGTGGCACAAGTGATATCTTTGACTCATAGACTCCCCGCAGATGAATGGTTACTTTGATGTCCTGCGCTGATACCAGGCATGTTGATGCCAGAAAAATAAATGCCAGTGATAACCCGCATCCGATAATAGTCTTGTACATACTGCTGGTGTTAACAATTCGTGTACAATATTAGTAAAAAGATGAAGGGAGACCAGCAGTAGTTTTGTTTCGGGGCATAAAATAATCAATCCTTTAAAAATCTTTCAAAGTCTTTAATGAGGGTTTTAAAATCATAAATAAACAGATCAGCTTCTTTACTGTTTTTGTAATGAACCAATGGATTTAAAGATCGTTCCTCATGTGCAAAGTATCTCAAATATATCTGCTGTTCATCAACCAGAACCAATTCTCCAGGAATCTTGTATCCTTCAATCACTTGATTGATTAGTGAAGGCTCAGCTCCAACTAACAGGTAATATATCCTTTCAGAAATAAATGCTTTAGGGTTTTTCTGGTAAGCAGAAAACAGGAATTCCAGACAGTGAACGCATACTTTATCAAATCCAATCATTATCACCTTATCTCCTTCAGGAATTTCAAGGGCACCAAAATACTCCAGCAGACGCTCCTCATATTGTGAACTGAATGATGTCGCAATCACATCAGGTTGTTCATTTTGATTGAGGTAGTTTTCCTCTATAAATGCAATTGTTCGTTCTGTTGGATTACCTGGTCTGACATGGTAATAGCTTCCTTTATTAAATCTATGGCTGATAGAAAAATGCGAGGTGTTGTCAAAAAACATTGAACTAATATTTGTATCATTCAACAAATAGCCACGCCTGCCATCATATATCTGATAACCTATATTATTAAAATGATTGTCAAGTATTTGAACTACTACAAATGGTTTATAATCCTTATAACTTTCTACTGCCACGTCCCTTATAAAAGCGTTTTCTCTTTCGCTGAATTCAAAACCTCTGAAAAAAAGAAGTTGAGGAGGATCCGGATCGTCAAATTCATTGTTTTTAAAGGGAAAATCTTTGGCCGAAAAAACTTCAACAGATGTGTTGGTGTTTAGATTGTACGAATAAACAGATCCAAAATTATAGAAATGATAAATTAGTATGGAGTCGTTTAGCAATAGGAAGTCCAGCATTTTTCCATTTGCATATTCCGATTTGAATTGTTTTCCGATTAAATCGTCAGGTAGCGAAATGTTAAGCATTTTTAGCCTTTTTTGTGATAAGTCAAATTTGCACAACATCCGGATCTTATTTGATTTATGCAATGTATCTGCAAGTTCAGGCAAATAGATATCGAAAGGTAAGAAGAGACTCTGTTTTTGGATTAAACAGTTTGCAATCTGTCCTTGCCTTAGATAGACCATCGGATTGGTTTGTCCATTGTAAATATGTGGTACTTCATCCAGTGAATACTCGTTTTCAATCTGCCCAGCCTCATTGCAAAGAATAAAATCACTGAGATTCACGCCTTCATTTCGCATTTGGAATACGAATTTGCGGTCAAGAAATAGAAATATTGAGTCGGGATTATGAAAATACAGCAGGTTGACCACAGATCCATGGTATAGTGGTAATTTGATTCGGGTAACATTTTCTTTTGTAAGATTACTGATAATGACTGAATCTAATGTGGAATTTATAAAGACGTAGTAAGTCTCATTTCCAATTTTTCTGAAATTGATGTGGGCAGAATTGAGGGATGAATTTACCGGCATATTCCAATTGGAGGACCTTGAAGGAATCTCTGCTTCAATTTTTAGCTCTTCAAGAAGCAGTAGAGATTCCTGGCTCGAGAGTTTGGTATAAGAGCATGCCGATGTAATTGCGATCCAAAGGGTTAAAATGTGCCAGCTTAGTCGAAAAAACTCAGGTTGTATCCTATTTGCAATCATAATTTTATAAGATTATTTAAGTTGCGGGAATCATTTACAATTGATTCCCGCAACTAATAATTAATAGTTTACTAAGTAATTGCCAGCATGAACCCAATCTGTTCCCTCAAGGCGATAGAGTTTACCACAAATATCTCCAGTATCATAGCAATGAACAGTATGTTCGATAATCCATTGTTCACCTTCTTTTCGAATGAAGGTTTGTGGATATCCTTTCTGATCTGCTGGTCCCTTCAACGTGGATTGTATCTCGATCGGTTCATCCCATAACTCTGGATCAATCCAGTAACAATAATCCTCATCACAAAAAATTTCCCCAGGTATGAGAAGGCTGGAACTGAATAACACTTTCTCTTGATCTGATGATTTGTATTCTTTTTTACATCCGAAGAATGATATCAATATCATTGAGATCATCATCAATCTAAATAATCTTTTCATAACTTATTGGTTTAATTAATCAATCATTAATAATTTCTATGTTGCATAAGCAGGGTTATCACCTCATCCCACAAACAACCATAGCCGGGCAGTTCCTCACGGAGGAGGCTAAAATCTATGATTCTGTTGGCGCCGATGATGAAGATTGTTTTTGTTGCATGAAAGCGAAGTAGAGCTAAAGAAGAGACTGTAAAATATGGTTGTAGAAATTGATGTATCAGGCAGAGGCATATATTTAGGGAAAAACATGTAAAGAGCAGAATATCAAGTCCATACCCCTCCCCCCGGAAAATAATATTCTCGAAGATAATAAGACTATAAAGCAATTTTTGGCTATTATCTTTCAGACTTTTATCTTGAGAAAATGAATACATATGGTTGAATTAATATTTGTTTTTCAAATTTATGAAAAACAAATTACTTCGCAATTAGAATGCTTCTAAATTAACAGTATATGAAAACCATCTCCTCTAATCCTGCAGGCAGCGGAGGGTATAGCCATTTGCTTTAGGGTCATACACCATATAGCTGTAGCCGGTACCGAGGCCGAGATAGTGGGCGCTGGAGTTGCTGTAATGGGTGCTGCTCCAGTAGCTTCCGTCAGAGCCGCGGCCATAGAGTGTTCCAGCAGTTCCATAGAGGAGACCGGCAGCATGAAGTTTAAGGACGGAGTTGTAGGTATGTGTGACGTTTGACCAGCTTCCGTTGGCGTCGGCGCTATGCCATTCGGTCTGGGTAGGTATTCTCCAGCCTGCTCCCAGTTCGATGGTGCAGGGGTCGTTTGCCGGCAGCCAGCCCGAGGGCTCATTGATGGAGGTGATTGTCCAGGCGGGTGTAGGAGGGGAGGGTGACCCGTTCTTAAAGCCCTGAGGCCTGTTGAACTGCCAGTACCACCCGGCAGCAGCATTGGTAGTGTCGGATGGGGATGCTGCCTGAACAGAGGCTCCCAGGTTCTGCGTTATCCAGCACTTGTTGGTGCCGGTCAGGTTTGTAAGTACTGTCCCATAGTTTACGGTCTTCGTCTCCGGTGCCACAGAGCCTGTTGTATGTGTTATGGTGAGCTGGTTGCCACAGACAAAGGGCGGCCCGCAAACGGCAGTGATAATGGTGACCTCATCTGACGTGGGTGAACAGGGTGGGTTGGATATTGTCCATCGCAGAGTGATTGTGTCGGGGAGAGTCAGGCCTGTGATCATGCTTGTGGGCGAGGAGGGGTCGACAATGGTGGCGCTCCCCGAAATTACTGTCCACAGGCCGGTTCCTGCAGAAGGAGTGTTGCCTGCAAGAATCGTAAAGGCGGAGTCACATGCCACAAGCTGGTCAGGGCCCGCATTTGCAGCAGTCGGCTGTTGGCTTACGATGAGCAGGGTGGTGTCGGAGTAAAACGGCATGCAGGTTCCCTCGGTCACCTCTGCCCTGAAGTAGTAAGTGCCGGAGGAAATAACCATGAGTGTGTCATTTGTTGCACCGGTAAGGTTGATCCATGTAACGGAATCCTGGCTCGCCTGCCACTGGATGTCACCGCGGTATCCGGCTAAAGTGATGTAAACCGTATCACCCGCGCAAACGGTTGTCTGTGAATGAAGATTCTTTGTCAGACATGCCATTGTAATTAAAAGGCCCAAACAAAGATAGCGGCTTGTAGTTTTGTAATTTGTTTGCATATTCTTAATTCTGGGATTTTCTTTAATAATCAATCTTTTAGACAACGGATTGTGTAACCGTTCTGCTTAACATAGTCGGCAACGGAGCTGCCGCCGGCGTGAAATAGCAGAGCCCATCCATAAGTCGCACTGCTTCGTGTGCTTGTCCAGAATGCGCCAACCAGGGTTCTTACTTCAAGAGCACCGGTACTGCCGTTCAGACGCCCTGCCGCATGAAGTTTCAATACTGAATTGTAAGCATCGGTGATATTGTTCCATCCTCCTGCAGCATCAGCACTTATCCACTCTGTTTGCGTCGGTATCCGCCATCCTGCTCCGAGCTCACTTGTACAGGGATCATTTGCAGGAAGCCAGTCAATCTGCTCATTTATTGATGTGATTGTCCATGCCGGAGTCGGAGGAGAAGGCGATCCGTTTTTATATCCCTGAATACGGTTGAATTGCCAGTACCATCCGGCAGCGGCATTGGTTGTGTCTAAGGCTGTAACAGCCTGGTTTGTTGACCCGAGATTTTGTGTGATCCAGCACTTGTTTGTTCCGGTGAGGTTTGTCAGGACCGTACCGTAGTTTACCGTCTTTGTTTCCGGTGCAACCGACCCGATAGTATGGTTAACAGTCAGGGTATTGCCGCAGACAAATGTTCCGCATATATTCACTTCTAAGAGGGTGGTGTCGGAGTAGAACGGCAGGCAGGTTCCCTCTGTAACCTCTGCCCTGAAGTAGGAGGTGTTGGAAGCTATAACCATCAAGGTGTCATTGTTAGCCCCGGCGATATTGTTCCATTGTATTGAATCGGTTGACTCCTGCCACTGAATATCTCCGCGGTATCCGGCTAAGGTGATATAAACAGTGTCACCCTGGCAAACGGTCGTCTGTGAATGAAGAAAACCGGACAGGCATAGCAAAATTGCTATAAGAGCTGAGGAAATGTATCTGTTTTTCATAATAAGCATATTATTTCATCATTATGGATTTCTCGAAAGGAATTAATCAACCAGGATTTTTCTGATAATGATATTTGATTTATCATGAAGGCGGATGAAGTAAAATCCACTGGCCTGTCCTGAGATATCAATCTGCATTTCAAATCTCTCTGAATGCATGGTTCTCTTTTCGGCCCATATCACCTGTCCGAAAATGTTGACAACCTCAATCACCGGTTCTGTCAGTTCAGAATTTCCATCAAGGGTGATTGTGAACCTGCCGCTGTTGGGATTCGGATAGATTTGCAGGTGCAGATTTTTTGGGTTTTCGGCTATACCGATACATGAGTCCACGACAACGAGTACTGAGTCTGTTTGGGTACAGTTCATCAGGTCGGTTACTTTGATGATGTACAATTCTGTTGATGCAGGCGATGCCATAGGGTTTGCAACGGATGCACCTGAGAGGCCTGACAGGGGTGCCCATTCATAAATGTATGGCGGAGTGCCCAGGCTTGCCGTTGGCGATCCACCAATCTGAATGCTGTCGCTGATGCAGATGGCTTTATCCGGGCCGGCATCAACCAGCAGCGCGGCAGGTTGGTTGATTTGAAGTGAGATGTAGGTCTGCGCATTCAGGGGATTTGGAATTGCACCAATCATTAAAATCCCACACACAATAGCCACTGCTCTTTGAAATGATCTTCTCATGGTCATGATTCTTTTCTGTATTTAGATAATATATTTTTGGCGTAAATATAAAGTATAATTGATTACTGTTGAGAAATTATTTTGAAAGTTTAGAGGTTTAGTTGTTTATGCGTTTAGCCGTTTAGGTGTTGGGTTGCCAGCGCGGCGGGAGGAGGAGGATTAGTTAGTTGTTGGTAGTTTTGAGTGCTTTGCGTCTTCCATCTAACAAATCTCTTTTGCAAAAAAAATCTGCGCATATCTGCGTGTATTTCTGCGTATTTCCGGTGCGCCACGAGGCGTGCGTTTATTATATATTAACTTAACACCTATAAGGATGA
>OBJA01000608.1_pt1 | contig 29643 bp, 24 predicted proteins | sample 1519751 | NCBI WGS metagenome assembly OBJA01 (sample SAMEA3881238, study PRJEB22517) | soil metagenome | biome: lake sediment; feature: soda lake sediment; material: sediment, water from around vicinity | place: India | collected 2013-12-23 | depth 3 m
TTTACTGCACTAAAATTAAACAGCCCAGGAATGAATGAAACTGAAATTGCCATCGCCGTAACGATAATCGACGTCAACAACTTCTTCAGAATTCTATTCATATACTATCCTCCCTTCTGTGGTAGACATTAAAGGCCAACCACATCGTTGTGCAGTTGACCGATCATAGCTTTCGCTTTAGACGTCCCACTTTGCGTCCTGCACTTTCATGCAGTTTGCCAATTATAAATTAAGGTGCAGTTAACGCAAAAGGTCAACCGCGTTGTTGCAGTTGACCTATCATAGCATAGTGCCTTAGACGTCCCACTTTGCGCCCTATATTTTCATATAGTTTGCCAATCTAATTGTGATAATATTATATGATTTAAATGCCTTGAAGTCAATGAAATCGCACTATTGAAGCGAGTATTCTTACTATCGGTTATAATAACTGAACATTGACTTTGAGTAGTTGTTTAATTCGTATAACTTTGTCTAGTTAGCTCAATTTCCTCCTTCATGTTATTAACACAAATAAGACACAGTCATAGATACTATCATTACTTGTATTATGTCGCATCATGGTTAGAATTTGGTTATAAATCGTGGATAAACCTAAGTATTTGAAATATGTTAACTAAAAAAGGTGCAACTTAATTTGCACCTTAGATTAATCAATAAGTCTTATCAGCTTAACTCATTTTCTTCCTTTTTGGTCAATGTGATTGCAATTAATCCCATGACTAGGAATATTAAACCTAGATTTCTTGAATTGGAATCACTTGTTTCTGGTAGTTGATCTGAATCACCTAAAACCTCATCTTTTTCTTCATCATCAACAATCTCTTCTTCTTCATCATCAATTATCTCTTCTTCTTCATCATCAACAAACTCATCTTCATCACCTAACACAACTCCCCAATCTGCATAGACTGTGACATTTTGTGCTGGCATAGAACCAAATGAATCAAATTCTTCTGTAAAGTCTTCATCTATAAACCAACCCAAGAATGTGAATCCTTCCATACTTGGTGTTGGCGCAGTAATTGCTTCACCTTCACTAAAAGTTACATCTGGATAGGTGATTCCTTCCATATTGGTAACAAAAGTCAATGTAAAGGTCTCAACTTGAACAACATCTTCAACCCAGTCACCATACACGGTAACATCATTAGCTGGCATGGATCCGAAGTCTGTAAATAATGTTGTGAGTTCTGCATCTGCAAACCAACCTAAGAATGTAAACCCCTCTGCTGTTGGTTCTGGTGCTGTGATTGCATCACCTTCTTCAAATGTTTCAGGATCGAATGTTATACCGTCCATATTGCTGACATAGTTTAGTGTAAAGAGTTCTGGATCTTCCTCATCAGCTTCCCAATCACCATACACGGTAACATCATTTGCTGGCATGGACCCGAAATCTGTAAACAATGTTGTAAGTTCTGCATCTGCAAACCAACCTAAGAATGTAAATCCTTCTGCTGTTGGTTCTGGTGCTGTGATTGCATCACCTTCTTCAAATGTTTCAGAATCGAATGTTACACCTTCCATGTTGCTGACATAGGTTAATGTAAACAAATCTGGGTCTTCTTCGTCAGCTTCCCATCCACCATAGACAGTGACGCTATTATCAGGCATTGAGCCGAAGTCTGTAAATAATGTTGTAAGCTCTGCATCTGCAAACCAACCCAAGAATGTAAATCCTTCTGCTGTTGGCTCTGGTGCTGTTATTGCATCACCCTCAATAAATGATTCGGTTGGATAGGTAACACCATCCATATTACTAACATATGTCAAAGTATGAATCGTATAAACGTCGTAGTAAAATTTTAAGAAGTTCAAGTTATTCCCAACAATAGTAACTTCATCACCACTATTGACAACAAAATCACCACCGCTACCTTGAGATTGTGTGTAACTTAGAACGATATTCTTAAGTACCACACCTGTTGCTGTTAATCTAACAGTAATTTCAGATTGACCTTGTCCTCTTAAATTCCAATTGGAAAATTCGATGGTTACTGTCCCATCTTTACTTTCTAAAATTGCATAACTGCTAGAAGCTAACTCTACATCTTCCCAGTTTTCACTAGGTGAAACAGTAGCAACTAAATTATTGTCTCCTGCAAAATTCACTTGCACTTGAAGTGGTTGCTCTGCTTGGACAGAATTAAAATTAAACAATCCAGGAACAAAAGCAACTGAGATCATTAGCACCACGGCAAGAAATGATGATAATAATGTTTTGGTAATACGTGTCATACGTTTTCCTCCTACGTTTACTCAAAGTTCTTTTCCATGTAGTAAACAAAAAGTCAACCACATGTATTATGCAGTTGACCCATCATAGCGTTAGCCTTAGACGTCTGACTTTGCGCCCTACACTTTCATGTAGTTTGCCAATTAATAGTTGTATTCTAATAAGCTTAGGACATAAAGTCAACTCATGTGATTTTTGAACTGATTTTCACATAATATGCCTTTATCTAACTACCACTATAAATATAACCGGTTAGAAACCGGTTATATTTAACAAAGTATTTAGATTTTATCCAATGAATGAATCGCCACTTACAATGACAGACATATGATAATGCAACTTAAAATCTTGCTTGCTGATGTTCTTATAGAAATGTTTTTGCACTCTCTCAATAATGACATGTCCATTTTCACGAGTTTTGCATGGTAATAACAAGACAAACTGTAATGAGTTCAACCGAGAATATACATCTGAACGTCTCAATCCATTATCAATGGATCGTTTCAGTTTTTCCATCACTTTTCCGATATCATGATCATTTTTAGAACTTCTAAGTTCTAAAATAACCAAACAGGACTCTTCACCACTTCGCTCTTGTGCGCGTAACTGATTTTGATAAATGCGTTTGAACACTTCATACTCACAATAAAATGCGCCATCAAGAGGTGAATTCTCGTTTAAATTCATGATTAAATCACTCATTTTAACAATATTCATTTCATCTTTCGACAGAATAAGTTTAAACAACTTTTTTGTCTTTTCTGAAATATCAGCATTTAACTCTTTAAAAAACAACTCACGAGTATTTTCAAATGCTTCAATAGCACCTCTTATCTGTTTATCATAAATAAGTCCAAGAATATGGAAATAGTGGAACTCCTCATTGAGTCGGTCGTATGAAATTCCTTTTTGTGCGTACTGAATCATATCTTGATACTTGTCAGTCTTTTCAGATAACTCCAGCAACATCATGATACTTTTTGTAAAGATGTTGTTGTAGTATTCTCTAATCGGTATCGTCCAAAGCAACGAACTGCTACCTGTTAAAAACGGTTTCGAAATCTTATTCACTAACGTAATTAAGTTTTTCTTTCTTTCTCGATCTGATTTATTGTGTTGATTTACTAACTGCCAAAGTATATCAACCTCTTCAAAGTCCACATCAAAATCAAAATTCGGATTCAAATCATATCCTTGCTTTGTTGTTATTATCAGCGGTTCATGTTCAAAAACAGGAATGTCTTTTAATGCTTGGCGTAAGCGATGGATTGTGAACTTCAGAGCACTTTCAGGATTATTGCTACCTGACCATAGCAAATCTATGATCTGATTTTTCGATAATGGTGTTAACCGATAATAGACAAGTACTTCTAAAAGATATCGCACATTTTTTGTTAAATAACCATCCAACTTAAAAACTTCACTCTCGTGAACAAAGCTGAGTTCTCCAAAGGTTGTGATACCCAATTTGATCTTTTTTTGTGTCATTTCAAATTTCCATTTCGTGGCTTAACTGTTTTTATTATACAAACTCATTTCCATTTGGTCAAAGCTTAATAAAAAAACTTGTTGATTTATTTCTCAACAAGTCTCTTCTCACCAATTAAACGCTGAATATCTGTGATATCTTGAGTTACCTCAAGTGTACCTAAGAACTTTCCATATGGATCGCGAATCGCAAAATATCGGATATGAACGAATCGCTCCCTAAATTGTATCCAAAAATCCTCATTATCTTTAACACCATTACGGAAATCATTGACAATATCCATAACAACATCCACACTTTGTGGTGGATGACAAAGATGCACAGGACGATTAATGACTGAAGGAGGACGATCGAAAATCCGTTCTTTTCCTTGTGTCACAAATTTAACTTTATCTTGAGCATCGACAAATGTCATATCAAATGGTACTGCATTAAAAATTGCATTAATCTCTGCTGGATTTAAACGACCTAGACTCATCGGGATATCACCGACATCCGATGATTCTTCTGAAACCGGAGGGTTGTACTTTGCGTTTGCACCATTTTCTAAACTCAGTGCAATATCTTTATACTCATCTTCTTTAAGTTTTTCACGCAACATTGGAAATAAAATATTGTTTTCTTTTGTTAGCATTTCATCAATCATGTGGATGGCTTCATGAAATGGTTCCAACAAGGCATCTAAGTCTGTTTCACTATTTGCTGCCATGATTGTCTTTTTAATTGCATCACGAATCTGATTATCGACACCCCACATCACTTGAGGAATCGTTTCAATGCCTCGTTTTTCTAAATATGGAAACAATATGTTTTCTTTCTTTGCATAATGCTGTTGTGCAAAATTAAAACTATCTGATAGACCCATAATGAATGCCTGAGCTTCTTCAAACGACAGATCATCTTTTTCTTTAAACTCTTTTGCCTCTTCAACCCATTGAGCAATCATTTTGTTATCTTCTTCAAACTCAGTTAATGGATCCACCGTTAACATATCACTATGCAATTGTTGCAGTGTGCCTTTAAACAACGATGCGTGCACATCACACAAGCTTTGAATCTCTTCAATGCTAACACCTTCTTGTACTAAATTGTATTCCATTTGAGCTATCTCAGCTCCTGTTACATATGCAAACTCTCGCTTAAACTCTTCTTCTACAAGTTGACGATCTTCACCACGGTGTAATCGCTGAATCAGTTCTTTAAGCTTTTGTTGTCTTTTACTTTGGTTATTTATTAATTCACTCACTGTTATCACCTTCCTTCTATATTATACTGCTTATACAAACAAAATAATGTGACAAATGTCACATTATTGGTAGAATTACTTCTTTCTTAGAACGCATTTTTATCGTTTGGTTATTAACCAGTTTACGCAAGTTACGACTAACGCTTTCGCGAGTCACACCTAATCTGTTGGCCATTTCTTCTTGATTTATCGGTAAACGTAATATCACTTCACGAGATGTCTGATAACCATAATCTTTACTTAGATCGTATAACAGTCGCAACAACCTTATATCGATTGTCTCTTGATGCACACTAGATAACTCGTTTTCCAAGTAAGCAACACGTGAGGATAGTGCTCTAACTATCGATAAGGCAAGCTCATGCTCTTGTTTGATTAGCTTACCCATCGTGTCTGAGTCAATCATGCAAATAGAACTCGGTTCCATAGCTTCAATCGTATAGGGAATTGCCACTTTATCAAACAATGCATTCTGACCAAAGAAATCACCAACTGAGAAGTGATAAAGCACGTTTTGTTTTCCATCCATCCCGCTTGTATAAGCCTTAAACTTTCCTGAGTTCACAATAACAAATTGTGATAATGTTTGGTTTTCACACAAAAAAACATCACCTTTATTAAACGCTCTTCGCTTAACCAATGAAATGATCACTGCCTGTTGTGGCAATGTTAAGTTGCGAAACAAACTGATCTTACTAATGCAAACTGGTGCTTGACATGTTTTGCACTCTAGCTTCATTTATCCACCTGCCTTGTTTTGCGAGTCAAGATATAGATCGAGACTAAACTTGCTGCGGTTAACACCACTATTCTAACGTAGAAGTTACTAATAAAGAAAACTGTGGATAGTGTAATACTAATCCAAAGCACAAACAAAGCTTTTATTTTTGCTTTTAATGGTATCCCTTTACTAGAAACATAATCTCTAACATAAGGGCCAAGTACCTTATGATTTAGTATCCATTCTCTATATTTTGGATCGCTACGATCAAATAAAAACATGGATAGTAGCACAAACGGTGTTGTAGGTAAAACTGGTAAGACCGCCCCAGCAAAAGCAAAGCCTAGGCTGATTGTCCCAGTGAAAATATAAAATGTTTTAATCATACTCATCATCCTTATTAATTACGACTTTATTATAACATATGTCTATTTCACATACTTTGATTGTTATTTGAAGCATGGGATGACCATAAAACTAACCAATGAGACAAATAGAATGCACTAGTTGCACACTTTGAGATGAAATGTAATAAAATGCATGATCTTAACATAATTTTATATCTATTTACTAGTGAAATATGTGAAAAAACATGGTATTATCTTGCTAATGGTTTGAACTACTAAATTGTTAAACCGAAACACATAAATCATGAAAATAGGAAAAATTACAATTAGTTTGGCTATAATCACAATCATCGTGACATACTGGTCATTCTTGATTAACCAACAACCCATCAGTGACACACAAGCAAATCAAGGAACGTTGCTGTTTTCATCATTTGATAATCACGATTTATATTTACTAGATGGGGAATGGCAATACTACCCAGGGATGTTAGCAAATGAAATAACATCATCAACACAACCTTTTTATGTAACATTCAATCATGAATGGCAACCTGAATCAAATCAAAGTAAAGCTCATGGTGTTGCCACTTATCAGCTTTTTATAAAAGGATTGCTACCTAATACTCAATATGGTTTAGTCATGAAGGAAGTAAAAAGCGCTTATGAGTTGACTGTAAATGGTGTATCAATCATGCATAATGGTGTTGTATCAAAAGATCTAAGTGAATACGTTGCAAAAAGCTATACTGATCGTGGTATTTTTACATCTGATGATGATGGCAATGCTCTTATAACACTACAAGTCGCTAACTTCACCCGGAGTTTAGGGGGTGTCAGTGCAGCCCCGATTATATCATCACCAAATGTTGCACTTCGCTACTTCGAAATATCAGTCATGAGCGAGATGATACTAGCAAGTGTTTTACTTATAATCGCATTTTTCTTTGTCATCATTTCTGAGATTGGTAAAAATAAGAATGCACTATTTATTGCTTTGTTTAGCTTTTTAATAGGTGTTTTTATCGTAATATCTGGCAATCGAGTCATGCTCATTTATCTTCAAACGATACCCATGATGCCAATTATAAGAGCACAGTATTCAATTGGTTATGCATCTATTTTGTTGTTTGGAGTAATTGCTGAAAACTTTGAGTTTATTCCCCAATCTAGAGTAAGAAAGAACCTTCTGTATGGTGCTATGGGTGTCAGTGTTCTATTTTCTCTTATTCTTCCGCTCCCCATCTTGGAGCAATCATTAAACTTCATGGCTTATTTTCTAATTGCTTACATTATTTATTATACTATCGTTTTGCTAATTGGTTATCGTCATCAAGTGTTAGGTTCAAGTTATATCTTTTTTGGAATGATTATCCTTGGATTTGGTACACTCATGAACTTCTATGTGTTCAAAACACATAGCATTTTGTATTATGCCGTACTCTTATTTACAGTTTTTACTGCAACATCGATTCTGATTAGATTTGGAATTATTCGTGAAGAGAAAGAGCACCTTGAGAAAGCATCTTTACACGACTCATTAACAAATGTCGGAAATCGGCAGATGCTCTATCAATGGATTGAAACACTTCATGACAAGATTGAGGATCACTTTGTGTATATCATTTTCATCGATTTAGACCACTTCAAACAAGTTAATGACAAGTATGGTCATCGAATGGGAGATCGAGTTCTTCAAATCGTAGCCCAACGCATTCGAAACACAATTCATAAAGATGATTTAGTCATACGATTTGCTGGTGATGAGTTCATCATTGGTTGTTTAGTCAAACGCAGTAGCAACATCAACATCATTACCAAAAGAATCAAAGATAGCTTCAGCAAGCCAATTGTGGTTGACTCCAGGGCACTGTATATAGGGGTATCCTTGGGAACTACAATCTATCATCCTGACCATGACAACATCGAAGATATCATTAACCGTAGTGATGCCCTGATGTATCAAGAAAAAAAGGCAAAGCAAGTTGCCTAATTGTTTCTTATTTATTTTTTAACACATGAAAAAATGAGATCGTTACTTGATCTCATTTTTCCTTTCTCTAAGGGCGTCTTGGACTTGGTATATCTGGCATGTTTTCGTTTTTACCACGTTGATCTTGATTTTCTTGACCATTGTTATCATCTTCTAAAGGTTCATCATCATCTGATTCTCCAGCATGATCTGGTCTATTTGATTGTTCTTGATCTCTTTTTTGGATCATCACACCAGCTTGATTCATCTTCTCAAGAGCATTTTCATTTTTAACATGCTCACTAATAGGAATCATCTCACCATCGACTTCAATCATTCCGTTAATAACATACATACCTAACGGTACATCTTTACCTTCTGCTTCCATTTTCTCAGCGATGGTTGCTTTTACATAAACAACTGTAATACGAGGATCAACTTCCCCACTAGCTTCAATTCTAGCCCGAATGCGATGACCGATAGATTCTACATTTTCGACATCTTCTTCATTCTCATCATCAATGACCACTGAAGTTATGGTTACAAATCCTTCATCAACATTTTCAGCATCAATATAACCAAAGGCAACAGCCATGGTAATCAACTGCTCAATTGCATCTTCGACTTCAAGACCAATTAAATCATCAGTATCAAATGTTTCAGCATCATCATTCAATGCTTTGATTTCTAATACAATTCCATCATCATCAACTGCAATTTCAAATTGAGGATTAATCTCCACATTAAAATATGCAATAGCATACCCAGCAGTATCATCAACAATTGAATTTGTAGGTGCATTAATCATCGATCCAAATGCAATAGCAAACACGAGTGCAGCAGCTAAAGCAAACGATCCAACAAGTTTTGTTGAGAATCTTCGCTTCGGTTTGAGATCAAGTGTTTCATATATTGATTGTGCATTGAGTGCACGATCTTTAATTGTTTTTTCAAGAGTTTTCATAAAAAACCTCCCTCATGGTATTCACCATCTATAAGGAGGTTACTGTTTAAATAGTTTCATTTTCTAGTTTTTTTCTTAATTTAATCAATGCACGATAATAGTTAGACTTAATGGTGTTTTCATTTGTTGACATAGCATCGGCAATTTCCTTAAATGTCATATCAAAACGAAATTTTGCGATGATGACTTTTTCTTCAAAGATTCCAAGTGATTTAACTGCATCCCACAACATAGCATGCTCAAACTTCTCAAACACATCTAATACCACATTGTCATCTGATGGTATTTGCTCAATCAACTCTTGATTTTCTTCAGAGCTTTCAACACTCCACTGCTGTTTTTTGTAATATTTAGAAATCTGATTTGATGCCATTTGCTTTAGATACCCTAACACATTCTCTGGATTACGTTTTTTTAAGAAAACATATCGATAATAATCCATGTAAACACTTTGAACAATATCTTGAGCATCTTCAAGTCTTTTCACACGAAAATAAACATACTTCCCTAATTCATTAAATGTAGCTTCATAAATACTATTAAACAGATCGTGATTGATGCTGTTCATCTTACTTCCAACTCTCTTTTAAAGCATTTTCATGATTCAATAATGCTTTTTTTAAATCTATCCCTCCTGTAAATCCACCTAACTTGTTGTTTGCTGAAATCACACGATGACAAGGTACGACAATCATCAAAGGATTGACACTCATGGCATGACCTACTGCACGAGCAGCTTTTTTATGTCCTGCATTCTCACCAAGCTGTTGATAAGTAATCATTGATCCAAAAGGTATTTTCACTAACTCTTCATAGATTGCTTGTTGAAAAGATGTCCCCTGAATGTGAAACTTAAAATCAAACTTCTGACGTTTAAAGTCACGATATTCTTCTAGTTGCTCTCTTGCTCGTTTGATCTCACCATTTCCGAGAACTAATTCTAAATGCTCATCAGTGAAGTTGATTTCTTCCACAATATCTTTGGTACCAGTAATGATGATTGTCCCATTAAAAAAGGGAAGTGTCGCATACTCATCGATTCGATCAATCTTTTTCATTTCACCACACTTTTCTGTTAAGCTTTTGCTGATACATGGATTGGTCCATATCAGCATAAAAGTTTTCTTTCTTTTTATGCTTCGTTTTATCAAGAACTGAATATCCTATACTCAATAGAATATCAAATGAAAAATGCCTCATTCTATTTAAGTCTTTTAAACTTTGTTGTAATCGATCCAATACGATCTCAACATCTTCTTTACGGATGGTTGCTATCACAGCAAACTCATCACCACCTACACGAGCAATAAAATCTTTGGTACGAAATGTTTTCTTTAAAAATTCTCCAACTCTTTGAATGACTAAGTCACCAACATCATGACCATAAGTATCATTGATAATCTTGAAATTATCAATATCAATCATAAACCCTACAACATCACGTTTAATCTTTCGTTTGAATAAATTTTCTAAAAACATATCAAATTGTTTTTTGTTGTATAAACCTGATAAATAATCGATCTCCATATTTTTATTCTGAACATAAACAAATGCAATTAGAATCGAAAACACCACGCTTGGCCATATGATAATCATACCTAGGTTTAGAACCTGAGCAATGCTCGCTAATACTGGAGGAACAATAAACAGAAGCATTGACGTTAAATCAGCATTGCGAATCGTTTTTCTGTTTTTTATAAGTTCATAACATGCAAGCACTAAAAACATGTAAAGCATAAAAGCATGCAAGCCAAATAATGGGCCGCGAGCATATCCCTCGATGGAATCAAGTGTAAAAAACCAACCATTTGCTACACTCAAAAAGGAAACTAAAACATTTCCAACAAAAAAACCAATCCATAATTTGAAGCGATTACCTAAGACTTCTAAATCCTTATAGATAAACATGAGGACATAGTTATACCAAACAATTGCAGGTACTAATGAGATGCTAAAGCCAAAAACGTTTCCTACTAGTATTAATGAATAAGCTTCACTTAAGTAATACCTTGTTAGGTATTCAACAAAGACATCAACAATCAGTAATAATGCTACCGAAATTATCAACAATTTAAACAAGCGAAAACGATACTCAAAAAATACTCTATCATTCCTCATTGAAAAATAGATGACCCCAAGTATTAATAAAGCAAAAATACTTAACTCAAACTCTGCAATCATAAAACTCTCCACTAGCTTTTTATGTTTTCTATAAAGAACTAATTACTCAACCAATGTATATATTGATAGGCTATCTAACCAAATCAGGATCATACTCTGGAACTCTAACAAAGTTGCGATATCTGAAATAATCTGTACTGAATAATGCTTCAGAAAGCTGATACAAAGAACGACTATACTGATTCATTCTAAGAATCTCTTCATCTGGCATAAATGTTTCTTCACCATTTGGAACAAATATTTGCAACACAGGATTATAGTACCCTTCTTCTACTAACCAACCACCATCTTGAAACAAGACATAATGATCAGCTTCTTCACTAAAAATATCAACACCCACATATACACGAGGATCATAATATAGATCAAAAAGATTAGCCATTGTTGGAACAAGATCTTTTGTTGAAGCAACTGTTGAAACCGTCATAGGTTCTAAGGTTGAGTTATAGATGACCATCGGTGTGTGATGTATGTTATAACCATACAAACGGTCAATGTCTTCTGTATATTGATCAATGATACTAAATGGTGTTTTTAACATATGATGATCTGAGAACAAAACAATCACAGTATCATCCAATTTCCCACTTTCTTCAAGTGTTTCAAGCATATAACCTAAACCACGATCGGTCTCCATTACTTTAGATTTATAACGAACAACAAACTCAGATGCATTTGGGTACAACGCACGCACCTCATTATAATACTTGTCTCCAAAATTTGATGGAATATCATAAGGATTATGCATGTTTACTGTAATAATAAATGAGAAGAACTTATCAATATCGATAAATTTATCAAGTGATTTAACCATCAAATCATAATCGCTTGGCCAGTTTGGCCATTGAATCCATTGCCCAAAGTCTAATCGATAGAAATCATAATATGCTTCACTACCCATGTTGTTGTGCATTTGATTACGCATGTAATACCAGTCTGAATAATTATGATAGGAACTAGTATAATACCCTTCACTTTTAAACAGCTCAAATATGGATTGAGAAAAACGATTTGTGTAATAGGCATCATGTGAGCAGACACCTGGAATACTTAAAATTGAAGTAATACTCATTAACTCACTATCGCCAGTAGAACATGCAGAAGTTGGTGAGTAATAATTCTCAAAGTACCAACCTTCATTCATCATCTTTGTTAAATTAGGAGCAATCTCAGGATCCATCGCAACAAAATCAAGTGCTTCAACCATGATGTAAATCACGTTTTTATCTTTTAAAGCACCTGTCATTTCATTCTTTGGAGTGATCTGACGATTTAGCAAATACTGATCAATCGTCTTAAGAGATTCATCAGTCTCACGTTCCATCCTCCAACGCCACTCACTGTCATCAATAACTCGTTCAAGATCAACAGGAATCTCAACATCGACTGGTGGTACTTCTGGAGTTAAATCAATCTCATCATTATCAGATGTAAATGTAAAATATAAGTCACGCATCATAAAACGACTGACGCCAAACTGACGCATCGCACTATCAAGTTGTGTTGGGCGATAATACAGTTCTTGTAAGGTTATGGCAACCGTTGATTGGGGCCACCATGTCAACGAAAAAATGGCAACTCCATGAATTATGAGTGCACTAACCAAAAATGTTCCCCATCGTTTTAAATCAAACATAACTTCGTGTTTTTTCAATATGTATTTAACACCTACAAAGTATAGTACTACTGGTACTAAAACAAGTAAAAATTCAATCCGCAAATACATCAAAAAATCTAATGCATATTCTTCGACTGCACCAAGTTTAGTAATCACTGTTCGAAAAGAGAAGAAACTCCCAACATAGTTCTTATAACCGAGTTGACTTAGTGCGAATATTGAATTTACTAACAAGTACAGTGACACAATCATATGACTGTACTTAGACTTAAATAAATGCGCAATGACAACTACAATGGAAGTACTTGCTATAGAAAACAGCAATATCCGCGTAATGGTTCGATAATCCAAACCAAGACCACTTGCAAACAAGAAAATTAGTTCAAGAACGAGATGTAACACAAAAACAATCAACCATTGGTGAATAAATGAAATTCTTTTTTCTTTGAAATATGTTTTTGCATTATCAGGGTTGTAGAATGCGTTGACACTTTGTTTAAAATTACTCAATGCTTCTTTTGTTATATTATAAAAATTCTTCATATTCAACATGACCACCTCTTTGAATCACATAAAAATAAGGGCATATTTATCATACCCCTAAACATGCACAGATTCAAGTCTCGCATTAATTGTTGTTTACAGATTCACAATTGTTTTTGATGTGTTCAAACATTTTACCTTCTTCAAATGGACGGCCTAGATAATAACCTTGCCCATAATCACAGTGTAAACCACGAATATAGCTTAGTTGCTGTTCTGTTTCGATCCCTTCAACAACAATCGATAACTCAAGCTTTTCAGCCAAATCAACGATTGAAGATAAGATATAATCCTCTTTTTTGCTTGAACCAATTCGTCGTGTAAACAAACTGTCAATTTTAACCACATCTATTGGTAGCTTTTGTAAATAAGTTAACGAAGAATATCCTGACCCAAAATCATCTAAGGCAACTTTGCAACCTATCGCTCTTAAAGCATGCAAATGCTTAATTGCTAAATCAAGATTATCAATTAATGCTGTCTCTGTTACTTCAATCTGAATTTGATTTTTCTGAATATTGTAAAGATTATACAGTTTCCTCACCTTGTCAATAAAATCAGGATTAGTCAATCCTTTTGAAGATAAGTTAACAGAAAGCACCGTTTGATAATCACCCATATTGCTCCAGCGTTGTCTAAGCTTCATCACTTTTTCAAATACCCATTCTTCTATTTGGCTAATCAAACCAATACTTTCAGAGTATTGAATAAACACTGCTGGAGATACCAGGCCAAATGATGGGCTTTCCCAACGCAATAAAGACTCAAAAGCTATCACATTCATGTTGTTCATCGTGTATATTGGTTGATAGACTAAGTATAAATCTTTTTCTTCAATGGATTTTCGCAACTCATTCATCATCTTAATTTTATCTAAGCGCTCACTTATAAAATCTTCCTCGAAAAAATTGTAAGCATTCTTTACATTTTCTTTAACATGATGCATGACAATGTCAGCTGTTTTATACAAATCTATAAAATCAAGACCGTTTGTTGGATAAAGCGCTACACCCATCGAACAAGTAATAAACAAGTGGTTACCCTCTACAATCCATTCACTATTAATACGTTGAATGATCTGATCTAAGGTTGATGTCACATGCTCAAACTGATCTTTGTGATAGGTAATGGTAAACACAAAACCCCCACCATCACGACCAATAATCTCTTGATGTGCTAACATATCAAACAACGAACCACTTATCTCTATTAGTAGTGCATCACCAACAGCATAATCAAGCAGCTCATTGATACTAGAAAAATTATCGATATCGAGTCGTACTAATGCAAAATGAGTATTATCCTGTAATAAATTCTTTTTCAAGTCTAAAAGTCGAGCAAACTCTGTTTTTATTGGTAACCCTGTAAGCTGATCATGTGTCGCCTGATACAACATTTCCTTAGACATCGTATGCAGTAATTGAAGTCGAGCTTTTAAAATGAAAAAAAATAAACCTCCAGAAGCAATCACATAGAACCAACCTTTTATTATTTGCAATCTAGTAAAGAGTTCTATATCATCGACTAATGCTTCTAAAAGTTTATCAGACCATAAAATCCAAATAACGCCAACCAAAATATATATTGCAACAAACCGTAACGCTTCAAAGCGAGGGCTACCTGCAAATTGAGATTTAAGTGAATTAATCTTCTTCTTTATAGGCTTCTTTTCCATAATGAATGCCTCATTTGGTAAATACAAGTATATTCTAACACTTAAACTATTTGCATGACAATGATTCTACCACTACTTTTGCTTGTAGTAGTGGTGTAAAGCCCTAATTCTAGCCATTTCATTGGTAACAATCATAAACCCTTCATCAACACCCATTCCTGGCTTAGCGAGTAACTGTGCGGGATGTGTCGCCATGGCAATATGAACACTGATTTGTGCACTTCGATCAGTTTCATTGCATGATCCACCTTGATACGCCAAAACATTGTGTTGTTGGCAATATAAAATAGCTTCAATGGTATTATTGATGCCACCTAGATCTGGTGTTTTGATTTGAACCATATGCCCTGCTTGTGCATCCACAAAATCTTTAATATCTTCTAACGTGTTACACCATTCATCAGCAACAATTTGAACATTAATATTTTCTTGATTAATCATTTTAGTTAACATAGCTAACTGCTTGATTTGCTCGTGTTTATTTTCGACATCCATAGGCCCTTCAATCCTTAACAAAAAAGGATATGCTGCTTTTTCTGCTTGTCTTAAATACGCAACCATCTTCTCAAGATCTAAATCAAAGATAATTCCTAATGTACCATAGACATCCAGATGAATGATAGGATGATATGAATCATCCATGCGTTTTTTTTGAATACGCTCACTTAACCATTCAATATACTTAAGTAAAATTTCGCCTTGATACCCAAGCTTTGTAGGGACATGATTGATAAGACCGTGTGGTAAAACATCTGCTTGTTTAATAATCATTTTATCAACATTGATGTAGCGATCATCTCCAGATTGCATAAAGATTGGAATTGGATCATCAGAAACTTGTGTTTGATATTCTTGTGCAATAATATCTGCCATGATAGCCTTTTTTGATTTTGCAACACCATCAAGAATTGCTTGAGTAACACCATATCGAATAGCTGTATGAAATGGTCGCTTTGTATCTGGATTAATCATTTGATCAATCATCGTTGCTAATGGTTTAAACTCATCAAGTGATTTTCCTTTTAATACTGGTGCAATATGTCTATTTATGACTTCAATGTACTGCTCAGCAACAAAAAGCGGATCACGACCACCACAACCTGAATATTGAACAGCAGCACAATCCCCCACCGCAATTTGCCCATCCTCTAAAATGAGCATCACAGAGATGGATTCTCCTGCTTGCCTTATCTTAACAAAACCTTCAGTAATCGGTTCTCCTTCATACATGGCACCATCTGAAATGGCATGTCGCTTAATTGCACGTTGATCATCAAAAAAGAATCCTGTTTTTCCTGCTGAACACACGACATCAACAATCTTCATCGCTTAAACCCTTCTTTCCTTCCAATCATCTGTCCTTTTCCAACAGCATAGATATCATCAATGACCATTTGAAAATCAACAGGACGTTGCTCATGCTTTGCTCTAATGGCTAACTGCTCCTGATGAAATGCTTTGATATCATCATCAAAAGGGAGATGACCAACTTCTAAAAAGCGAATCGCCCCTTGATTATCGCGAGCTGGTAAGACTAAACCTTTATTGAACTGGCTTGGAGCAAACGGCACATCAATAACACCTGCTTCAAAACCACGAATAATTCCTTGAGCAATATCTTGATCTCCAAGCTTCAACATGCGATCCATAATTGCCTTAACTACACCTGCTTCAAAACCACGAATAATTCCTTGAGCAATATCTTGATCTCCTAACTTCAACATGCGATCCATAATTGCCTTAACTTCTCTTTGGATGATGTTCATCTCTAGTTGTAGTTCACTTGTTTCTACCATGCGTTGATCTGCTAGCATATCAACCACTTGCTTTGATGTTCTCAATCCCTTAGCATTTGCTTCAGGTGTTGGAATACCTAATGCCTCATGTGGAGACTTTACAATCACCTTGGTTGCACCAGAAAGAGCTGCTGTGGCAGCGCCCCAGCTAATAACACCATATGCTTGCGCTTGATCTTGAGGGAATCCACCCATCCACTGATGGAAAACTGTTGTAACCACAACATCTTGGTAACCAAAATCTTGCAAATACTTGGTTGTCAGTTGCTCAAGTGTCCTGATTGCAGCAACATCTTGAATTAGATTACCACATTGACCATAACCTACTGTAATGTTTTTAACACCTTGCTCTGCTGCCAGCAAACTTTCTACAATTGCTACACAATGCGAAATGCTTGGTGGAACTAATGTCCCTGTTAAAGGTCCGAATGGTTCACGATTAATACTGATGCCTTGTTGCTGATATCGTCCTACCAGATGATCACAGTATTGCCAATCATAGATGGTTTGTGAGAGTGAATGATTCTTTGAGTAAGGAATATTATATGATATGCCTCCTCCTTCATAAGAGGTGAATCCACCAGCTAATGTAATTTCTGCAAGTAAACGTGCATCAGGGGTACCATGTCTGACTTGAATTGGAGCATCAATCGACTTTACCACACGACGACACGCGTCAACACCATGATTGACTGCAGGAAATCCATTCAACAATGATCGATCTTGAGACAAGCTCTCTTGTATGCCAGCTTCAGCCTCTTCATATCGATTGTGACGTGTGTAACTATCAATCGTTGCAGACAAACAATCAGCTTTTCCATTTTTTCTTAAGTACTGAATCAGTTCAATGTGTTTATCCACAAGTGCAACCCCACACCGAGGTTGAATCAAAACACGTTTGTCTTCTTTTGCTTTTTTTAAAACGTATGAAAAATTTCGATTTTCACCAAGCTGTTTATGAAAAAGGATGCCTTGATCAAAATCAACATCTTGACCTGTTTTCCATTGACGCAACACGTCTTTTCTAGTTTTCTCAAAATGGCTACTTGTCCATTTCTTGTTTTGCACGTCCACTATTACACCTCAACTAAGTTTTCTTTTAATAATTGAATTGCTTGTGATGGATACTCAATCGATAGCAATCCCATCGCTGCAATAATGTAGTTTTTATCTAAATAAAACCTTGAACTGGTTGGTTTTAAACTCATTGGATTTCGATTATCATGTTGTGAAGCTCTTAGAGCAGATCGAACATTGAGATGGTGAATGAGTGGTCCACCTGTTCCAATTACATGATTAACAAGTGTAAGATCTTTCCCTACCTGTTCATAGACAGTACCAAAAGGCGTGTAATGAATTTCTAAATACCCAGCATGACGTGTCACACTTTCTTTAACTGCAATTTCAGCAGCCACATCATCCAACGTTCGTAGTAACCCTGGTTCTTCCATAAAAGTTTCTGGATGTTTCGTTAAATCATCGAGCATATGCTGAACCGTTTCAATGGATGTTCCGATAACAGAAGCCACTGATTCCACTCCAACGCCTTCAACCAAAGCAGGTAAACTATAGCGTGCACCTAAATCACCTTCGACCGTGCGCTTAACCAATGGCTCCATGAGTCCTTTGACGATAACATTGCTTTGTTTTGGTTTACCATCGGCAACACTATGAACATCAGTTGTTGCACCACCAACATCCACAATCATTAACTCACCGATTCCTTTATTGCCAATAACCCCTTTAGAAAGAAGTTCAGCTGCTGTTAAAACCGCTGATGGTGTGGGCATGAGAATATTATCAATTGTTTTTTGCACTTGTGTTAACCCTTTGGCAACAACAATGTGTTTTAAAAAAACATCACGAATGCAACTGCGCGCAGCATCAATATTCAACTGATTAATGGTAGGCATGACATTGTCAACGACATAAACTTCCCAACCACCTTCAAATAATTGTGTTGACACATCATCAGCAATGGTCTTGTTACCAGCATAAATGATTGGACATCGATGTTTAATATTACACAATCGCTTGGTATTATTAAGTACCACCGTTTGATTACCACCATCAATACCTCCTGTAAACAAAATAATGTCAGGTGCGATTTGCTCAATTTCTTTAATCTCTTTTTCATTCAACTCAAAAGCAAAAGTTTTCATGACTTTTGCCCCTGCACTAAGTGCAGCACGTTTTGCTGCTTCGGTTGTAAGTTGTGGTACCAACCCAATCGCAATCATTTTTAAACCGCCAGCTGCACTAGAACAGGCATATCGCTCATTCCATGTTGTAATGCCGGTCGCTTCAACAATCGATTCAAGTGCTTCATTTAATCCACGATTGATATCATCATGTATTGTGGTAAATGCTTGGCTGGTCGCTAATATTTTGGGTTCATCCACATCAACCGCCGTTACCTTTGTGAATGTTGAACCAAAATCAATACATAGTACTGGATGCATTATCGTTTGCTCAAATCTGCTTTCAAGTCTCTAATGCCATCCTCGGGATCTGATCCTGGCGGATAAATACGGTCAAATCCCATTGCTAGAAACTTCGCTTTTACCTCTTCAAATGGTGTTTTACCAACAACCAAATTGCCTCCAACATACAATAATATGTTATCAAGCCCTGCTTCAATGCATTTTTCACGCAATCCTTTGCAATCTAACTCACCATGACCATAAAGTGAAGATACAATAATTGCACTCGCTTCTGCTTCCATGGCAGCCTGGATAAACTCTTCTTGAGATACCATCACCCCAAGATTAATCACAAAAAAACCGGCTTGGCTATAAGCATAGTGCAAAATTTTGTTGCCCACGGCGTGGACATCGGCACCAATCACTCCAAGCACGATCTTATCTTTTTCCATAGTTCCCTTTCAATTTAACTTGATATTGTAAGCGCTATCACTTACACCTTTATCATAAATTTGTATGCTTCCCCTGTCAATGCTTAAACAAAGAAAAGTGTGTTTTTTTAACTGTTTTCATCGATTTGATAAATCTTATCCAACAGTGTTCCATCACTATAAACACTCCAAGCAACAACCTTATTCGTGTGCCTTATTGGTTTTGGTTTGCCAGTTAAGCCAATAGCACATTGATAAAGCTGTTTGATACTCACGATTGGCAGTGATGTGGTTGCTTTTAGATGTTTTATTAACTGTTCATGTCGGGGGTGAATCGCAATCCCACGATCAGTAATCAGCACATCAACCGTTTCACTTGGTGTGGTGATTGTTGTGACTTGATCAACCACAACCGACAAACGAGAACTCACAAGCTTAGAAACAATAATCGTCATCTTGGCACCAAGTGCTGTGTCAGCATGACCACCACTGCCACCCATAATCATGCCATCACTTCCTGTTGTAACGTTAACATTAAAAGACGTGTCAATCTCGGTTGCACCTAACACCACAAAATCCAATTGTGATGCTATGTTATGTTGATAACTGAAATCGGCATACTCATACGCTGACATCTTAATATGATTGGGATTGGTTTTAATAGATTCAACAGCATCTAAATCAAAACACTGCACATCATAAATCTTATCTAAATATTTATGATTAAGCATATCAACAAGAAACTTAGTTGTTCCACCCGATGCAAATCGTGCTTTGATGTTCTTTTTCTTACAACGCTCATACACTTCTTGAACAACAGCCAATGATATTCCTCCAGCACCTGTCTGAAATGAAAACCCATCACGTAGTAATTTAGAAGCTTCAATAAAATCAGCTGTTAATCTTGCTATTTTTAAACCGACAGGATCTCTTGTAATCGAAGTTGTTCCACTAACGATTCCTTTAGGATCACCGATTTCATCAATCTTAACCACAAAATCAACCCATTGTGCAACGATTTCTGGTTGAGTGACTTTCTCAATAGTATCAGTGACCAAAACCACTTGCTTAGCCATTTGAGCATCAGCAATGGCATAACCTAGAACACCACAGCTTGCTCGTCCTTGACTACCTGTAGCATTACCTGCTTCATCACATGTTGGCGTTGCAATAAAAGCAACATCAATTTCAACCAAATGATGATGCAACATGTATGCACGATAACCGTGTGTATGCATGATACAACCATCTCGACAATGTCCACGACTGATGACTTCTCCAATCTCTTTGGAAATATAAGCCGCGTATATCTTTGTGATGACTTCATTTTTTATCATGTCAATCAATGGTGAATGCACGGCAAAAAGCGAACTTGCAACGAGTGTAATGTTCCGATATCCACGTTCACTAATTTCTTTCATCACTAAATTCAAGACATAATCACCATTTCTAAGGTGATGATGAAAAGAAATGGTCATGCCATCAAAAAGGTCAAGTTGATCTAAAGCCTGAGAAATCCCCATGATGACTTTATCAACAACAGGCCGATCTTTAAGACATACAAATGTTTCGTGTTGATTGATAATAGCATGCCCTTGATAATCAAGAAAAGGTTTCCCAAATAAATCACTCATCCGCTTGACTTCCTTTAACACTTGCAATGATTTGCTTAGCACGTTCTAGTATTGGTTTATCAATCATCTTCCCTTGATAAGAACTAGCTCCTAAACCTTGTTGTTCAGCTTGTTGATAAGCTGCGATGATTGCTTTTGCTTCTAATACTTCATCAGTTGAAAATGCAAACACCTCGTGAACAAGCTCAACTTGATTAGGATGAATACACACTTTACCAGTAAAACCTAATGCCTTTGCTTGTTGGGTGTCATGTTTAAATCCTTCAATGTCTTCAACATCAACAAACGGTGTATCCCAAGCAATAATTTTCAACGATGCCCCAACCATCGCAACTTTACCACGTGCATAATTAAGCTCAACTCGTTCTTTTGTTGGTGTGACACGCATATCCGTACACAAATCTTCACCACCAAGCAATAAACCAACAACTCGTTTTGATGCAGAGCATGTTTGCAGTGCTGTTTCAATACCATAGGCTGTCTCAAGGATTACATAAAATGAAATGCTTGTATGCTGAAGATTTAAGTGCTCACTTAAATCTTTTTCAACTTGCTTTACAACCGCTTCCGTTGCTTTGGGTATCATAATCGCATCAGGTTTGGACTTAACAACTTCCAATAAGTCATCTTTGTAAAACGGTGAATCAACGGGATTAATACGTACGATACATTGATGATCTTTGAAATCACGGGATGTTAAACATTCTCGTACCAAAATACGAGCACTATCTTTTTGATGGATGGCCACTGAATCCTCTAAATCAAAAATTAGACAGTCAGCACCAAAGACATCAGCACTCAACTGCATTTTTGGTGTGTTGCCAGGAACAAATAACGCTGCTTGTTTTAACATAGACTTCGTTTCACCGCACTTTCTATCCTTGCTGCGATCGTGTAATCAAGAGCTCCTTGATCATCCAAAACAAGAATGCATGATGTGATATTTAAACGATCAAGCGCAGCGAGTGCTACAGTCATGATTTGATCTTTAAACTGTTGATACACCACACTTTTTAGTCGGACATCAATACCATGTTTTGGATTTGGTAACAATTGAACATATACATCATTACTTTCAAGCGTCCCTGCTTGAGCTGGTGTTTTAATTTCCATGTTGTTCCTCTTTGATACTATCATAGAAAAAACTAGCGCATAATACAACCACTGCGAGCACATCTGCACTCCCTCCAGGACTAATTCGCTTTTTTTCACATTGATTTGAAAAAGACTGCCACAGCAATGGCTCTTTCATAACAGCTTGAGCTTCTTGTTTTAACCAAGCAAGTCCTTCTAACCCACTTCGTTTTAATACGGTGGTGTCATCAATGAGAGTCATTGTTTTTAATAACGTCATGATTAGCACATCATTGTAATCATCGATTGTTTTGATTTCTAAATAAAATGGAATCAACTCTGAAAACACAACATTCAACCCATTCATCGCTAAACCCCGAATCCCTAAGATTCCATGAGATTGCTTCCATGTGATACCAGGTGTTTCATCTGTTGGATGATCATAATCAAAAATCAAAGGTTTTGCTAATTGTTTTATGGTATTTTCTAAATCATGAGATCCTCTATAATGGTAAGCCCCAAGAACCAATAACATTAAGAAAATAAACCCTTTATGAGTATTAATGTTGTTGGTTGCCTTAAACATCACACGTTCAATTTCAATTCCTAATTGCCTAAGTTGATTAAAAAACTCAGCTTCTGATTGGTTTTTATCCACAGACCTTATGTGGTTAAACCAAGGCGCAATTGCATGTATGCTTGTTAAAAATGTGTTCACATCCATATCTTGATGTATACCTGATGAATGTGGTGTTACCAATCCAAAACTTGGATGAACACTAAGCTCTGCCATTGCAGCAAATCGAACCATTTCCTGATTTGACGTCTTAGCATAATCAATCACACATTGATGCACAAACTGTTTTACTCTGCTCATATCATGTTTTTGACTGCGTACACAAACATGAGCTTTTTCACCACATAGAAAACACAATCGTTCACGATAGCCCAAATCAATACGCTTGATAGCACCATCACCTCCAATCACATCAATGTCCACAAAGCGACCAAGCGGATGTGTCGATTCTATGGCAATTAATTCATGTTTTAGCTTAATACTATCCTCAAAGCTTTGGGCTATTCCAACAACACCTTCATTGGAATACTCGACCTCAAATGTAAGGTTAACTTGCTTTTGCAACAAATCAATGATTGTATGAGCAACATAAAAAGTAAAAGCATTTAACTTTTGATTTCCTGGGTAATTAACCTTCAAGGTAATGACACTCAAACACCCACGCAAACGCTTTAAGATATCTTGTTGTCGTTGTTCTCTTCTAGTTAGAATGTCAATGTTTGCCTTCATAATCCTTAATTTTCTCGATAATCGCATGATTACTTCTTAAGTAGTCATAAGTAGTTTGGGGAACATATGCTTTTAATGTTTCCCAATCTTGGTGCTTTAATAGTAAACGTACACTTGATGCACTGATGATACCAAACCTGTTTTTCTTGCGTTTGATAATCATCAAAGACATGTTGAATTTAGGTAGAATATTTAACATGGTTTGATTATATGCATTGGTCATTGGATCTAGTGGTTCTTCTCCAACAAACCTTGTCGTAATATTAAGTTTGCTAAACCATGTGGCAAACAACGTGACATCCAGTGTTGCATACATGTTAAATCCATGATCTTTATCTCTAATGAAGTAATTAGGAAATGTTGCTTGACTAATAATGTAATGTGTTGAAGGTAATACCACGACATTATGAAGATGTTGTGTTCCTTCTTTAATCAAATGCATGCGTTCTTCAAACGTAAAAAAGGAAGCATCCTCTTCGACAACAAACACAAACAATCGTTCAACGTGTTGACTTGCAACGGCAATCAAATGTTGATGACCTAAGCTAAAAGGATTTGCATTTATGATAACAGCACCATTTACCGTCTTTTGACAGTTGTAGGTTTGATCAATCATCGAGATTGTTTCCTCAATAGTTGTGACACCTTTTTCTAGCAATGCAACCTCATCGGTTTGTACCACATGATGATACCCTAATGACTTAAAAATCGGTTGACTGGCAAGTGGGGTAAAGATAAATGTATGCGTATACCCTTGGTCAAATGCGAGATAATTAATCTCATTAAGCAACAATGCCACCAAGTTATTGTGTTGATATTTTGGATCAACTGCAATCATTTTAAATACGTTTTTAAGTTTACAACAAGAAGCAATGATTTGATGGTCCTCATAAATCACATAAGCAGCATCAATGGTATCCATGGATAAGTCAAAGCGCTCTAAGAAATCTTTCAACTCAACAATACAGTCTGGGTTTGATAGATCAAGCGCGACTGGGAAGAACGTTTGCATCATGATGATAATCTCCTTACACCTATTATGCCACAAAGTCATAGCAAAAATAACCTACCGTTAAAGATAATAAAAAATAATTTGATGCAGTCAATTGTGATGAAACCGACGATTAATTTGTTATGATATAAATGAGGAGATTTTTATGATACAACACGTGTATGGCCCTATTCCTTCCCGACGATTAGGAAAATCATTAGGCATTAGTCCTATCCCTAAAAAAACATGCAACTACGGTTGTATTTATTGCATGCTTGATCAAACCGATCACATGATAAACACACCTCAAGCATTTTATGACGTTGATGAAATTTTTCATCAACTCGAAGAAGTAGTGAATCAAGGCATTGATTTTGATGTTGTTACACTGGCAGGTGAAGGTGAGCCAACACTCTATGCTCACTTAGCAACGTTGTTTGAAGGAATCAAAAAAATAACACCAAAACCAATCGCTGTGATAACCAATGGAGCGACACTAGATCGAAAAGAAGTCTATGATGCCCTGTTGATGGTTGATATCGTGCTTCCATCTGTCAATGGCTACAATCTAGAAACATTTAAAAAAATTAATCGTCCTCATAAAGACATTAGTTTTGAACGTATCACACAAGCACTTGTTGATTTCTCTCATGAGTTTAAAGGTCAGTGTTGGCTTGAACTCATGCTTATGGAAGGCATTAATGACTCTGTTGATGATTTAAACGCATACAAAGAATTCTTTAAGCAGTTTCATTATGACCGTTTATACATTAATACCCCTGTTCGACCACCAACGGAGCAGTATGCAAAGAAAATCACCCATAAAAAAATGTTAGAAGCAATGGAGTTATTAGGTGGTATTGGTATTGAAGATGTTTACTCTAATGGATACTCCAGTAGTATTTTAGATCATTATCAAGCCATATTGAACATTATTAGCAGTCATCCAATGCATCAGTATGAAATCACACATTTTTTAAAAAGCCGAGACTGCAAGGACATACAAGCTATATTCGATCGCCTCAACAATGATCCTCAAGTCAATACAATTCATTATCGAGGTTATCACAATTACAGATTAAAAAGACACCGTTCTCAATCCGTTCTCAATAAACGGTGTCTTCTATTTTAGTCTTCGTGAGTGATAAATAAATCAATTAGTTCTCTTGCTGTTGTGGTTAAGTGATCAATGCTACTGCCTTTAACACCCAGCCCTGTGTATACTTCACCAACTTTAATATCCGATTGATCCAACTGATCAAAGTACTCATCCAACAGCTTATCACACGTTTCTTGATCTTGCATTGGTCCAAATGGATTAGCAAAGTATGTTGTTGATATCCCTACCTCGTGTGTTGTCGCTAATGCCATGCGCTTTCCTTCAATAAACACATCTTTTACATCTGATGCTTTCTCAGCAATGTGATACCCTGTTCTATCTGTGTAGTTGTTTGCATAGAACAAGTAGTGGATTGGATGTTTTGCTGTAACAAGATGATATGAAGATATAGGAACTACAATTCTTGCATTGGTGCTATCAGGATTCATAAATATACTACGATCCATCGACTTATATGGAGAACCTTTATCTAAATCATCCAAGCGAATGAACGCACCAATTTCACTACCTTGAGCAACAATATTTCCATCCTCAACCAAGAAAGAACCCATATCATCAAATACAACATCAAAGGATAATAAATCTGGGTGATCAAGCAACTCCATGGCTTCAATCGTCTCTGACTTGCCGGCACCAGAATCACCAATAAACACGACACCAATCGTTTTCTTGTTTTTAAGATGTAAGTTAATCATACTACCATGAATTGGCAATCTTCCTTTTTTCATCATAATTGCATTATGCATGGTTAATACCATTTTTTTCATGTATCCGAAATATTCGATTTTTTGCATGTAAGGTACTTTACCAACCCATAAATCATTCTCTTGATCATAATTATAAGTAGATCTTTCACTACCATCATCAAGACCAAATATCATAATACCATCAACCTTTTGAGAAGCAACCTCACTCCGATCAGCTAGTTCAAACAAGTTTGCAACTGAAATACCTGAAAATGCAAAATCAAAGTTAACATAGATAAGGATAAGTAATGGTCCAACTTTTGCAGGATAGCAGTACCACTGGTGATAATCAAATGATAATCCTTTGACAGGATTGTCTTGAATAAGTTCAAATGATCCATAACGCTTATTTCCTCGAGGATAAATAAGAAGTGGTGGCTTCAGTAATATTTGAGATGCAAAAGGAATCTTACGTAACCCTTCATAACCTTTAGGTACTTTCCAACGCACATCTGAGAGTACCATGCATGAATCAGTTCCTGCTTGTAACTGACGATATACATGATTTTTATAACCTTGGACTTTCTCTTGGAAATTCCGATATGTATAACGTAACATGTTATTGAATCTGGTATCAGCATCAATAAAGTTTGTTACATACCCACTTGATGAAGCTGAAATCTTTATTGTCGATAAACGTTGTAGTTTTCTCCAATATGAGTAGAAATCTTCAATGATATATCCTAATAATTCACGGTTTTCAAACACTCGTGAATCCATTTCATCAATAGATAATACATAGAACTTTTTTAGAAATGTTTGCATTTTTGGAATAAATGTTTTGAGCTTCTCGCCTTGAGTCAACCACTGATATGTATCAGGATCTTTCTTATTTAAGTAGCCCAAGTATTTTTCAGCAATAGCTGCAAATACATGAGATGACAAGAATGCTTCATTGGATGCAGGGTAATAAGTTGAAAAATTCATGATTACTGTTTGACCATGAATGTAAATTGCGTCTTTCATATATCTCCTTTATATTTTTTGTGTTGCCTTTATCATATCATGAAAAATACACCCATTTATGAAATTTCAATGAATTATGTGATTAAAAAAACAACTGCAAGCAGTTGTTTAGTTGACAATTGATCGTGATGGTTCAACAATAAGCTCACCATCTCTAACTAAGTTAACGAACACGCGAGCCAAGTAAGGATCAAACTGTGTTCCTGCGTTTCGTTCGATTTCATCAATGGCATATTCAACACTTAAATGCGTTTTATAGTGTCGGTTTGAAGTGATAGCATCAAAGGCATCTGCAATCGCAATACAGCGAGCAGAAAATGGAATGTTCTCACCTTTAATGCGTCTTGGATAGCCTTTTCCATCCCAACGCTCATGATGCCCCATAACTGCTGGAATCACGTGATTAAATGAAGGCAGATACTTAATAATGGTAATAGACATATCAACATGCATCTTCATGGTTTCATACTCATGATCTTCAAGTTTCGAATATTTTGTCAGAATACTCTCTGTCTCTGGAATTCCAATCTTACCGATATCATGCAACAAGGCCGCTTGGCGAATTGTTTCAACTTCTTCTTTTGGTGCTCCTGCTTTTTCTGCAATAGCACTCGAATACTTGGCAACACGTTGTGAATGGCCAAATGTATAGTGGTCTTTGGCATCAATTGCAGCAGTTAAAGCATAGATTGTTGCCATGTTCATTTCTTCATTGCTTTGATCATTGATCGCTTCTTGATGATGATTAGGATCAGAATGTGTAATGATCTTTGGCATCAATAGCAGCTGTTAAAGCATAGATTGTAGCCATGTTCATTTCTTCATTGCTTTGATCATTGATTGCTTCTTGATGATGATTAGGATCAAACAATACTGATTTGTTCTTACCCGTCATCTTGGCATGGTGAAGTGCTTTCGTTGTTTTTTCAACTAAATCCTTATCATCTTTTGCAACTGTAGGAGCAACACTAATTCCTGCTGATAAGGTAATGTAACGGTTAACTTCATTTTTATCTGCCATTGATGTGGTCTCAACGCGATTTCGTATCATCTCTGCAATTTCATAAGCACGATTGGAGTCCATGTTTGGCAATATAATTGCAAACACATCTCCACCATAACGACAGCTTATACCTTGACTGCCACAAACAAAATTGATTGCATTGGCTACTTTAATTAATGCAAAATCACCAGCGTGATGACCATAGATGTCATTAAACATTGCAAACATATCAATGTTAAACATAATCAGAGCAACAGGTTCACGTTTTAGGTTCTCACAAGTTTTTTCGATATGATCCATGAAATAGCGATGATTGTATAATCCTGTAAGACTATCTTTAATCGCTTCATTTTGAAACTTTTCAAACATACGCGCATTATTCATCGCAATCGATGCTGTGGCACATAACGTTGATAACATGTTGATGTCGTCTTGACTCATTACAGTTGCGTAATCATTATGCCCAATCATCACGACCCCAATCAGATCATTGTTGTATTTTAAAGGCATCGCTACTTCAAAACGCATCAACAACAAGTCTTGATGTTCTTTATCCCACATCGTCTTAAAGAACGGATGATTATCAATGTATTCTTCTGGGATAAACTCATCATGATTTTTAAACCAACGAATAAATGGATGGCTAAATCTTAAACTCATGCTAAGTTTATCTAGTTTCTTATAAGATGCGTAATAATTGTATTCATTTGTGCTGTTGTTTTTAAAGAATACATATATACGATTATTATTTGTAACTTCATGAGCGACATTTAATTTAAAGAACACATAAATACGATTATTATTTGTAACTTCATGAGCGACATTTAATAGCTCATTGGTTATACTTTCAAGGTTCAAATTATTGGAAACAGTTAATGAAAAACTACGGATTAGTCCTTGTTGGTGATTCTGCTTTTTATAGAAATGCCTATCAATCCGTTGATAGATGACACTAAAGATAGGTTGGAATAAAATAATGGTAATCAGTGCTGTTATAAGCACAAAGATTTCATTGCTTAATCCAACATCGAGGTTACTAAACACACTTAATATTTGATTGACAGTTAATGCAACAAATGTAAATAACAGTGTAATACTCAACGTAAACAACAATGTTCGAGTGACAACAATTTTTAGTTCAATAACTCTTGACTTATA
>OBJA01000609.1_pt1 | contig 29638 bp, 25 predicted proteins | sample 1519751 | NCBI WGS metagenome assembly OBJA01 (sample SAMEA3881238, study PRJEB22517) | soil metagenome | biome: lake sediment; feature: soda lake sediment; material: sediment, water from around vicinity | place: India | collected 2013-12-23 | depth 3 m
ACCAGCGTGGCCGATATGCCATTGAAAGAAGCACTTGCCTCACGCCTGCTGCAAAAAATACGTGATAATCACAGCAACCTCAAAGAAAGCCGCGGCGGTTGTGCGCTGAAAGAAAACGCCGAATGGGTCAAGTCTCTTTACACACAATAGCCTTACATATTGACAGCACCCTGTATGCGTCCGGTTAAAAACGCCTCTAGATGAGATGCCATCATATCCATCAGCCGCTGACGCGATTGCCGCGATGCCCACGCGATGTGGGGCGTGATGATGGTGTTTTTAGCTCGAAGCAGCGGATTATCGGCACGCATGGGCTCAACCGACACCACATCACATGCAAACCCCGCAATGCGCCCACTGTCAAGCGCATCGGTTATCGCTTGCTCATCAATAAGCGCACCGCGTGCTGTGTTGATCACAAGTGCGCTTTCTTTCATCTTCTTAATGGCTGACTTTGAAATCAGCCCGCGCGTTTGGTCTGTCAGCGGGCAATGCAGGCTGACAACGTCGGCGGCGGCCAGCAGCTCGTCGCGGCCGGCATAGCGCAGCGTATCTGTTTGCGGCAGCGGACGGCTTGCACTCTCGGCCAGCACGTTCATACCAAAGGCCTGCGCAATCTGCGCCACACGGCGTCCGATATTGCCAAGACCGATGATGCCCATCGTTTTGCCGTATATTTCGCTCTGCGGGTATTTCCAAAAACAAAAATCGGGCGCGGCTGTCCATTCGCCCTGCTTGACCGCATCCGAGTGCGCACCCACACGGCGGCAAAGCTCAAACAGCAGCGCAAAAACCATCTCTGCCACAGCCACAGTCGAATAATCCGCCACGTTACAGACCGGTATGCCTTTTTCACGTGCGGCCTTAATATCCACAATTTCATAGCCTGTTGCCAGTATGCCGACCCATTTGATAGAGGGCGCGGCTTTAAAAACTTCGGCCGACAAAACCGCCTTGTTCGTCAGCACAATCTGCGCGTCACCGATGCGCTCTGCCACTTTGTCCGCAGGCGTGCGTTCATACACGCTCATCTCTCCAAGCTTTTCAAACCGCTCCCATGATAGATCTCCGGGGTTGACAGCGTGACCGTCCAGCACAACGATTTTCATATTCTCTCCTTCGCATTTGTTACGCTTATTATACATGCGCGGTGATATACGCTCAAGCCACAAGGCTGCCATATCACACAACCGATAAAAAAACGGGCAGTACCTTATGATACGCCCGCATTTTAAAGGAGTTTGGGTTACGTCTTCATTCTTATTGCGCCATTGCTTTGTCAAGAACCTCTTCATAGTATTTTTTGGGCCGCACGCCCACGGCGCTGTCCACCACCCTGCCGTTTTTGATGACGAACACGCTGGGTATGCTCATCACGCCAAATTGCTCCGCAAGCTCTCGCTGTTCGTCTATGTTGATCTTGCCGATAACGGCCTTATCACCGTACTTATCGCTTAATTGATCGATGGACGGTGAAAGCATCCGGCAGGGGGCACACCATGTCGCCCAAAAATCGAGCAACACCGGTTTATCTGTATCAGCCACTTCTTCTTTGAAATTTTCAAGTGTAATTGTTTTTGCCATGGTCCTTCTCCTTTCCGCGCACTTCATATCAGTCTATTGTGCTGTCTTCGAATATAGAATACCGCAAAGCAGAATAATTATCGGTGACTTTGTTACCTATTCGCTCAAATAATTCACGATGATTCGGCCGCGTTTAAGGCTGACCAATGCCTTATCCGACATTTTTTTAAGCTCGCGTGAGATCACCTCGCGCGATGAGCCAAGCTCCACGGCCATTTGCTCGTGCGTGATTTTCAGCTCACCCGCCGCATTGGCATGGCGCTGCAGATACATCATGATGCGCTCCTCAATGGTGTTGAATATCAGCATCTCGATGGTTTTGATGGAGAGCACAAGCTTTTGCGCAAGTGTACCGAATACATAATTGCTAAAAGCCGCGCTGCGGTATAGCAGCTCTCTGAAGGTTTCAGGCGGCAATATGACCAGTACGCAGTCCTTTTCCGCCTCCACGGTAAAATCGTATTCCAGATCGCCCATAGCGCACATACCGGCAAAAATGCACATCTCGCCCGCGCGTACACGGTAAATTGTCATCTCGCGGCCCTTTTCAGACAAGCGGAAAAGCCGCACGCGGCCTCTTAAAACCAAGGGTATACCTGTGCAGCGCGTGTGGTCTCCCGACATGATCTGACCGTGTTTGAGCTCCTTTGTCAAAACACTGCTGCGCAGCAGCTGCTGATCTGCCTGATTCATCTTGGCATAAAACACAAATATATGAAAAGCGTTTCTCTCCATTTGAGACCTCCTGTCCGTGCTTTCTAGTACTCTGTTAACTCTAATCCTATAATTATTGCCGGTCTGCTTTCCGCAATACTAATCGCCATACAACCAGTATGGCTCAATCCTCTGCCTTTGTCTTGCGAAAAGCATCCTCGTCAAATATCTTAAAGTTTAGAATTAACAGAGCACTGGCTTTTATTATAACAGATTAAATACAAAGTACAAATGTTGCCAAACAGTACGCATGGTGTATAATAAAAATGTATTCTGTAAAGGAGCGTTATGATATTGAAACGGTGCCTTTTGGTGCTGCTAAGTGCTGCCGTCCTTGCACTTAGCGCCTGTGTGTCAGAAACGGTAAGCCATGGCGGGGTTGTCGTGCGCGGCAGCACAACACCTGCACCTACCGCTGATTACGCGATGCTGGCCCATCAGGAAGGCCTAGTTTATATCACGCTGTCGGGAGAAAAGTATCACACGGCCAACTGCGTCTTCGTTTCCGACCCGCCCATTGCGCTCACGCTTGATCAGGCGCTGGCTGAGGGTTATACACCATGCAGCCGCTGCTGCCCAGACTGATTTGTCATTGGGCGCTCAAGTCGTATAATGTTAATATTAAGTCACTCACTTTACCGTCTATAAAAGGAGATACACCATGTGTGACACCATTTGCGTCATGCCCGCCCATTCGCAGCCCGGCCATATGATGCTCGCCAAAAACAGTGACCGCGACCCCAACGAGCCGCATGTGATACGCTTTGTGCCCGCGCAGACTTTTGTGCCTGGTACGCAGCTTGCCTGCACCTATATCACGATACCACAAGCAGCGCGCACCCATGCGGTGCTGCTTTTGAAGCCAGACTGGATATGGGGAGCGGAAATGGGCGTGAATGAGCACGGCGTGACCATTGGTAATGAGGCTGTGTTCACAAAAGTCAAGCAAGGCGGCGATGCGCTGACAGGCATGGATCTGCTGCGGCTGGCGCTGGAACGAGCGGATACTGCCAAAGCGGCACTTGATACGATTACAGCTTTGCTGGGCGACTATGGTCAGGGCGGCAACTGCGGCTATGCAAAGGATTTTCGCTACGACAACAGCTATCTGATAGCCGACCCAAAAGAAGCGTACGTGCTGGAAACAGCGGGTAAAAGCTTCGCGGCCTATGCTGTGCGGGACAAAGCGGCGATATCCAACCGGCTTTCGATCACCACCGAGCACACAATGCGCCGCGGCATCAATGCAGGCGAGAACTGGGCGCGCCTATTTACTGAGCCGCTTTTCTCGCATTTTGCGCAAGGCCGAAGCAGACGCAAGCAGGCCCTTTGCGCCGTTTCGGATGCGAATGTGAGCACTGCGCAAATGATACGGGCACTGCGCACCCACGCACCTGCCTTTGAGCGCCGTGTATTTTCACGCGGACATGTGGGCAGCGTGTGCATGCACGCGGGCGGGCTGATTGGCGACCACACCACGGGCAGCTTCGTGGCTGTGCTGCGCAGCGGCGCGCCGTCTACCGTTTGGTCGACAGGTGCATCTACCCCATGCATCGCGGCGTTCAAGCCCGTGTTTTTCGGCATACAATCGGGTGCGCCGGTATTCGGCGACGAAGCGCAGGGCCGCGCATACTGGCTACTGCGCGAGAAGCTGCACCGCGCCGTGCTGGCCGGATGTGTGGATGTGAATGCACTGCGTCAGCAGCGCGACGCGTTGGAATCCGCGTGGCTTGATGAAGAGCAAAGGCTGTTTTCCGGCGGTGTGCCGGACAAAGCGCAGCTCGCCGAATTTGCCGCACGTACCGCCGCTCAGGAGCAGGCGATGATCGACTCATTGTCATGCGATGATTGGCAGATGCCCGCAGGACGCAGCGGATTTAAACGCTATTGGCAAAAAAAGAACGCCGCTTTGAAGTAGCTTGGTTTTACGAAATCAGCATAGTTCTGGGCTGCCATACGATCGATATTTGTGATGATTCTTAGGGGCACGAAGCCGAAAACTTCCATTCTTGATCGGTGAGTGATTCTCCTTACATGCTATGAAATATTGCGTTAATCCCTTTATTCTTATTTTTATTATCATATCACCTTCTATTTGAATCAAACTTTTATCCTCAATAGCGGATGTTTTTCAGTGACGCTTATTTTGATGCAGGCTGCCGCTAGAATAAAAAGGTGTTGACACATGCATAAATAAGGAATATATTTATCTTAGTTAGAATATTTATAACTATGTTAGATTTGAGGTGCAGAGAGTTGGCTGATATCCGTGAAGATGCGAAAAACGTAAAAAAAGCGTATGTAAAATCCAAGTTTGTCGATGCGGCAAAGTCGATCATTATTCAGCACGGTGTACTGAATGTGACAGTAAGGAAAATAGCCGAGCTGACCGGATATTCTTATGCGACTATATACCATTACTTTAACGATCTGAATGATCTTCTTCTTGAGACAAAACTGTCAATGATCCGCCATATGGTGTTTCACAGCAAAGAACAAGCCATCAGGGCGGATGATCCTCTGATGCGGATAAAAGAAAACACAAGAATGCCCGTTGATTACTTTATTGACAACCCCAATGTTTTTAGATTCTTCTTCTCATACGAAATGAATTCGCAAAACGAGGCCGCGATGAAATCTCTTGAGCTTGAAAAAGCATATTACGATGACTTTCTGCCTTTTGCCGAAAAAGGGATCATCAAGAATACCGATATTCCCGCCCTATCAAGAACTTTGCTCTATTCGGTTTTCGGTATGATCACGCTTTACCTCTCAAACAACGGCCTCACAAGGGATGATATCTATACAGATATGGACAATATGATTGATCTTTTACTGAAAGGAAAGAGCGACAATGAAAAAACAAATTAAGAGGAGGGCTTTAAAAACAATGCTATTTGTAATTGCAGGTATTTTCGTGCTTCTTGGCGCATCAATTGCCGGAGGGTTTGCGCTTATGAAGCATGAGTACAGCGACAGAACACAGATACTCAAATCAGAATCGGCATCTGCTATGAAGGCCTTGGTCGTGTATCAGCCTTCAATCACTTCTGCGTCTTCCGATGTGGCGCATGCCATTGCAGAGGGTCTCAATCACGCCGGCTTCGAAGTGACGCTCAACACGCCCGGCAAGCATCTGTCAGCGGACATTTCTGGCTATTCTGTCATCGTGTTCGGCTCGCCAAACTACGGCGGCTCACCGTGCGAACCGCTGATGGACTACATGAAGCGGCTTGAGGGCTTAACTGATAAGCGCGTGCTGCTCTTTTCCACGTCAGGCAGCGCTGAAGGCAGGCTGGAGTTTGATAAGCTGGAGACGCTGCTGCATGGTATAAAGCCGTACAAAATAGCCAAATACCAGGCAAGCGAAGGAGAACAGAATAAAGTGGCCGCATATCAGTTGGGCATAGAAGCAGCCGCACAATGAATCTGGCAAAGCTTATCCCGAATACAATAACATTCTTGCGTATTCCGCTCACGCTGATACTGGTATGCTACATTTTGCAGGGCGAATACGTCAATGCTACGCTGCTGTTCATCATGATATGCTTAACCGATATATCAGATGGCGCCACTGCGAGGGCGCTTGGGGCGTGTACACGCCTCGGCGCCTATATGGATGTCGCTGCCGACCTTCTATACGTTGTGGCGTCGCTGGTCATATTGAATATGAATGGACTCGCTCCTATTTGGTTCTCAGCAGTCGTTGTAATAAAGTTCATCGAATTCGCCGTTACGTCTCATATATTAAAGCGAAGTGATGGGAAAGCAAACGTATGGGTTTTCGATAAGCTCGGCCGATACTTTGCCGCACTGGCTTTCATATCCCCAGGCATTTTCTGCGCTGCCGCATTATTGCCTGAGGTTTTGGCATATGTTGAATACCTTTTGTTTGCACCGGCATGTGTTTTGGCCGCTGCATCATCTGCCGCAAGGGGTGTGCGATGCTTCCAATTTATTAAATCAAGGAAACTGACCTATTCATAACAGCTTGCTGAGTCAAGGCCTTGCGCTATCGCGCATAAAGCTCAGCCCGCCTTCTGTGCCCTTGCCCTGTCGGTCTTGTTGAGCACAGCTTTGCGCAGCCGTATGCTTTTGGGCGTCACTTCAACAAGCTCGTCGTCGTTGATGAATTCGAGAGACTGCTCGAGGCTTAATATAGCAGGTGGTGTGAGACGCAGCGCATCGTCCGAGCCGGACGCGCGCGTATTTGTCAGTTGCTTTTTGCGGCATACGTTGATGATGATATCCTCCTGCCGCGCGTTTTCACCCGCGATCATGCCCGCGTATACCTGCACGCCCGGGCCGATGAACAAGCGCCCGCGCTCCTGCGCGCTGAAAAGGCCGTATGCGGTGGTTTCGCCCTGCTCGTGCACCACCAGCGAGCCGCGCTGCCGCTCGGCAATTTCGCCCGCCCAATCCTTATAGCCGCTGAATATGTGATTCATGATGCCGTTGCCCTTGGTATCGGTCATAAATTCGCTGCGGTAGCCGATCAGCCCGCGCGCGGGTATATCGAACGACAGCCGCGTTGACGCACCCTCGGAAGCCATATCGACAAGCGCCGCCTTGCGCTGCCCCAGCTTTTCGATCACCGCACCGGCATACTCGGACGGCACATCGATCATCAGCAGCTCATAAGGCTCCAGCGTGCGGCCATTCTCGTGCTTGGTGATCACGCGCGGACGCGATACCGAAAACTCATAGCCTTCACGCCGCATCGTCTCGATCAGTATCGAAAGATGCAGCTCGCCGCGGCCCGATACCTTAAACGCGTCCGTGGTTTCGGTTTCCTCCACCTTAAGGCTCAAATTCGTCTCCAGTTCACGGAAAAGCCGCTCGCGCAGATTACGCGAGGTGACATATTTGCCTTCTCTTCCCGCGAACGGGCTGTTGTTGACGATGAAATTCATCGACACGGTGGGCTCATCGATCTCCACGAACGGCAGCGGATCGATGCACTCGGCATCGCACAGCGTTTCACCGATGTTGACATCGGGCAAGCCCGCAATGGCAACGATATCGCCAAAACCGGCCGTTTGCGCCTCAACGCGCTTGAGCCCCGAGAATGTAAACAGCCGCGATATCTTCACATTCTGCACCGTACCATCGCCGCGGCAAAGCACCGTCGGCGTGTTTCTGTTAACGCAGCCTCTTTGCACACGGCCAATCGCAATGCGCCCTAAATACTCATCATAATCGACGCTGGAGATAAGCACCTGCAAGGGGCCCTCCGGCTCACCCTGCGGCGTCGGCACATGCGCGATGATGGTATCAAGAAGCGGCATGATGTCCACCGCTGTTTCATCAGGTGACAGCGATGCCGTCCCGTCCTTCGCGGATGCGTACACCACCGGAAAATCGAGCTGATCCTCCGCCGCGTCCAGCTCGATGAAAAGATCAATAATGCCGTCGAGCACCGCCTCAGGGCGCGCCCCCGGCCTGTCAACCTTGTTGATAACCGCGATCACATGCTTGCCCATCATCAGCGCCTTTTTGAGCACAAAGCGCGTCTGCGGCATGCAGCCCTCAAACGCGTCCACAAGCAGCAGCACACTGTCGACCATGGTCAGCACACGTTCCACCTCGCCGCCAAAATCCGCATGACCGGGCGTATCCACAATGTTGATTTTGATGTCGTTGTAGGTGATGGCTGTGTTTTTGGCGAGTATCGTGATGCCGCGTTCGCGTTCTAAATCCTGCGAATCCATCACGCGCTCGGTGAGCGCCTCGTTGGCGCGGAATATACCTGTCTGACGCAGCATCTGATCCACAAGCGTCGTTTTGCCGTGATCCACGTGCGCCACAATGGCGATGTTTCGAATATGGGTTGGCTGTTGCATAAAAGTCTCCGTTTTTTTAAAGTCGAACGGAGTTGATTATATGCTTTTACGGGCCTATTGGCAAGTTTTTTGTGCGACGAAGATACGCAGCTGTAGATTGCAAGCTGCCATTGGCGCTTTATAAGCAACGGCTAGACCTGAGTCTTAACGCCCGGCCCGCGCAGCGTGGCGCGCCCGCCCGAGAGCCGCTCCACCTCAATCTTGACATCAATGCGTTCCTTGAGCGCATCCACGTGCGATATCACGCCGATCAGCTTGCCCTCGCGGCTGCCCAGCGCCAGCAGCGTCTGCAGCGCGGCCTCCATGTAGCTCTCATCGAGCGAAGCAAAGCCCTCATCGATGAAGAGCGAATCGATACGCGCCGCACCCGCCGACATCTCGGAAAGACCGAGCGCCAAAGCCAGCGAGACGACAAAGCTTTCGCCGCCGGAAAGATTCGCCACCGGCCGCACCTCTCCGGCCTGGTATGTATCCGCCACGGCCAGCTCAAGCGGTTTGCTGACTCCGGCTTCGCTGCGCATCAGTATGTACCGGTCGCTCATTCTTGCAAGCACCAAATTGGCCTGAGCCAGCAGCGCGTCAAACGTGATGCCCTGCGCCATCCGGCAGAACTTATCGCCCGTGTGCGAGCCGATCAGCGCGTTAAGCCGTTCCCATTTATGCAGAACCTTCTCCTGCCGCTTTTCTTCTTTTTTATCTGCGCTGAGCGCATCGCGGTTTTCCGCATCGGCTTTGCGTATCTGCCCGATCACGGCATGCCGCGCGCCTTCCTGCGAAACAAGCTGCGCAAGCGCCTGTGCCGCGGCACTTAGCGCTTTGGCATCCGGTATATCATCAAGCAGCGCCGCACTTTCTTCAAAAGCCTCAAAGCATCTTTTCACATCGTCATCATCCGATACGCTGCGCACAGCCGACGCGCCTGCCCGCGCTTTGGCATAAGCCTCAGCCAGCGCTGCCGCATGCAACTTGGCTTCATTTTGCACACGCACAATATTGGCCTTGTTTTGCTCCATTTCACGCTGTGCCTGCTCCGCCTTCTTGCGGCTAAGCTCGCTTTGCGCCTGCGCCTGCTTGAGCTGCCTTTTGGCCGCCTGCTCTTCCGCGTCGGCATCCTTTTCGCCCAGCAATGCAATGCGCTTGCTTTGCTTCTTATCGCACCCACGCTGTGCGTTATCCTTGTCTGCTTCCAGCCTCTTTGTGCGCGCTTCAACATCGTCTATCATCTGCCTGCGCGCCTCTATCATCTCAACGTCCTTATCGATGCCGCCAAAATGCGCCGTCAGTGCCGCAACGCTTTGCATGGCCTTGGCATGCTCGGCTTGCATGAGCGAATAAGCGGTGGTTATCTCCTCCGCCTGCTTGATGGATGCGCGCAGCGCCTGCGCATCGTCGATATCGGCGACGGCCGACAGCATACCTTGACTTGCGCTAAGCAGCTGCCTTTTTTCCTCAATCACCTGATTCAAATCCTCAATGCGCGTTTGTATGGCGCTGATGCGCGCAGCTTGCTCATGATACGCTGATTGCGCTTGTTTGAGCTGTTTGTCGGCATCTTCGGCGAAGCTCCGCGTGCTTTGCTTGCCCGCATACGGGTGTGCTGTTGCGCCGCAGAGCGGACAAGGCTGCCCATCCGCCAGCTTTGCGCGTTCATCACCAAAGCGCTGCTCAAGCCGTGCGTAATCGCAGCGCTCCTGCGCCTCATGCAGCTTTGATTCGAGTGTCTTGGTTTCACCTTCAACACTTTTTAATTGCGCTGACTGCTGCTGAAGCTCTTTCTTCGCGCTTTGCATGGCTTCCCGCGCCTCGAAAACCGGCAGCGCGGCTTTTTGCTCCCGAAGGCGGGTTTGCCAATGGGCTATATCCTTATCCTTCAGCAAAGCCGATAGATCGGCGCGCCTCTTTTCCGCTTCTTGCTGCGCCTTTTTCAGATCGCCTGCCGCGCTTTGCCGCAGTGCTTCGCCTATATTTTTTGATAAATACAGATCCTTATAAAGCGCGTCCTGCGCATCGGGGAAGTATTTTTTGAAAAGCGTGAACAGCGTTTTTTTATGACTCTTGATTTGCTCTTCGTTGGCGTTGACATCGGTTTGCAGCTTGCTGATTTCGTTTTGGTGCATTTTGATGCCCAAATCCAGCGCACGCACCGCTTTGAGTGTCTCCGAGAGCTTCTCGAAAGCTTCTGCCTGCGCTTTCTCCTGCGCCGCGGCATCATCAAGCTGCTTTTGCGCAGCCTGTGCCGCAAACCCCAGCGTGTCTTGCGCCTTTTGATATTGCGATAGCTGCATTTGGGCTTGATCATGGCTGCCGATGATATTGACACACGCCATGATCGCATCTTTTTGTGCCGTATGCTGCTTAATCGCTTGGCCCAGCTGCTGCTGCTGCTCCACAAGCGCATCAGCCTGCGTCTTATCCAATATTTTGGCGTTGCCGATACGCATACGAATCGCATCAAGCGCATCTCGCTGCAGCTTGGTGCGTTCATAAATCGCGGTGGATATGCGCCGGTAGATATCCACATCGGTGATCTGCTCGAGTATCTTCGCGCGCTCATTCGAATCGGCCTGCAAAAACTCGGCAAACCGAAACTGCGCGAGCATGATGGAGCGCGTGAACCGGCCAAAGTCAAGCCCTGTGATTTGCTCAATCTTCTCGTCCATCTCGCGTATGCGTGACGCGATAATGCGCCAGCCGTCTGCATCCTGTACGCACAGCTCACGCTTGGCCTCGCGAAACGGCGTGCTCGCTTGGCTGCGTTCATGTAAAAATGCGGCTTTATACCGCTTGCCGCCAGCCGAGAAAATGGCCTCCGCTTTACAGAACGGCGCGTTCTTATTCATCAGCTCATTCTGCGTTTTGCTGACCGTTTTGATGCGCGGTGTTTGGCCGTACAGCGCAAGGCAGATGGCATCGAGAATTGTCGTCTTGCCCGCGCCCGACGGGCCCACGATGGCAAACAAACCGCCCGCATAGGCGCGGTCGCTCAAATCGATCTCAAAGCGTCCGGCGAGCGAATTGATGTTTTCGATGATAAGGCTCTCTATGCGCATGTTTCTTCCTCCTCAAGCGCACGCACAACCTCATCAAAGCAATCTATCAGTGCCTGCCGTTCTTCTTTTGAATAGGCATCCTCATCGATGCAGCGCAAAAATACCTCCTGCACCGACAGGCTTTCGAGCGATTCGGATTCGGTGCTTTGTGAGAGCATCCGCTGGGCAGCCGCCGTATTGCGCACCGAAAGCACCTGCGCCAGCGCACCCTTGATGGTCTCATACACATCCGACGCAAGATGCGCACATGGTGCTTTTCCGGTATATTGGACTTCTATCCAAACATCCTTGTCGGCCAGCGCCTCAAGGCCGGTTAGTATATCATCACGTTCGCCGCTAAGCGTCATCAGCTGCTGAAACACTGGCACGGCTATTTTCTGCGTTTTAAGCGCCTTGTCCAAATCCACTTCGATCACATATTTCTCACGCTCTGCCTCGGCAAAGCTCATTGGCAGCGGTGCGCCGCAGTATTGTATATGCTCATTCCCTGCCACCTTCTGCGTACCGTGTATGTGGCCAAGTGCCACATAATCGAGCGCTTGCGGGAATATCTCAGCACCCACCTGCCCCAAGCTGCCCACATAGAGTTCACGCACACTGTCTCCCTCGCTGCGCTTTGCGCCCGCCGCAAACAGATGGCCTGTCGCCACGATGGGCACCGGCCCATACTGCGCGCGCATGTCCACCGCCTTTTGTGTGACTTGCTGATAAAAGCTTGCGGTTTCCGCCACGATGCGCTCGTCGCTGGTCTGCGCTTCGTCTGTCAGGCGCACCATTTCGTTCTTGCGCAGGTACGGCACCGCACAGCAAAGCGCACCCACCTTGCCTGATGCGTCAAGCAGCGGTATCACGTGGTGCTCCGGCGCGGACGGCAGCCCGATGGCATGTATGCAAAGATGCTCAAGCACGCCCGCAGGCGCTTCGAGCAGCGCGGGTGAATCGTGATTGCCCGCCACGATAATCACAGTTTTGCAGCATGTACCCAAGAGAGAAGTCAAAAAGCCATAGTATAGCTTCTGTGCCTGCCCGCCCGGCAGGCCGGTGTCGAACACGTCGCCCGCCACAATCAGCGCATCAATTTGGCGCTGCTCTATGGTTTGCTTGAGCCAGCACAGGAATTTCTCATGCTCTTTATAGCGTTTTTTGGCGTACAGTGTGTGGCCGATATGCCAGTCGGATGTGTGAAGCAGCTTCATACGCGCCTCCAAATTGTTCTTTCTTTATTCTATCACGCGCCCATTGGTGTTTCAATGCAACAAAAAAGGGCGCAGCCAATGCCACGCCCAAGCAAGCGGATCAGATGTTCAGTTTGGCGAAACGCTCCATCGCCAATTGTGTGTTCTCGTATGTGTTGAACGCGGTCAAACGGAAATAGCCCTCTCCCGCGCTGCCAAAGCCCGCGCCCGGCGTACCGGCCACGCCCGCGTTTAGCAGCTTGTCGAAGAAATCCCACGACGGCATGCCGCCCGGCGTTTTGAGCCATATGTAAGGCGAGTTCACGCCGCCCCAGCAATCGATGCCCAAGCTGCCAAGGCCTTCGCGTATCAGCTTGGCGTTGCCAAGATAGAAATCAATCGTCTCTCTAATCTGTGCCTTGCCCGCATCCGAGTAGCAGGCCAGCGCGCCTTTCTGCGTGATATAGGGCACCCCGTTGAATTTGGTGGTGTGACGGCGATTCCAAAGATCCTTAATGGCGTACTGTGTGCCGTCTTTGTCGATACCCTTAAGCTGCTCGGGTATCACCGTATACGCGAAGCGCGTGCCCGTAAAGCCCGCTGTTTTCGAGAAGCTGCGGAATTCAATGGCGACTTCCTTCGCACCGTTGATCTCATAGATGCTGTGCGGAATATCATCTTCGCGGATAAACGCCTCGTAAGCCGCATCGAACAGTATCAGCGCGCCTTCTCTTCTGGCATAGTTGACCCATTTTTTCAGTTCGTCTTTCGTCAGCACGGTGCCTGTCGGGTTATTCGGATAGCACAGATAGATGATATCCACCGGCTTTTCGGGAAGCTGAGGTTTGAAATTGTTTTCAGCCGTGCACGGTATATACGTGATATGCTTATAGCCGTTTTTCTCCTCGCTGTATTTGCCCGAGCGTCCTGCCATCACGTTGGTATCTACATAGACCGGATAGACGGGATCAAGCACCGCCACGCTGCACATATCGGAAAAAAGCTCTTGAATGTTGCCCGTATCGCATTTTGCGCCGTCAGATACAAAAATCTCGTCAGGCTTGATATCAAGACCCGCGTAATCATTCTCTGCAATCGCTTCGCGCAGCCACGAATAGCCCTGCTCGGGGCCGTAACCGTGAAAACCCTCGGCGCTGCTCATATCGTCAACGGCGGCTTTCATCGCCTCGATTACCGCCGGCGGAAGCGGCCGCGTCACATCACCGATGCCAAGCTTAATGATGTCTCCGCCGTGCGCTTTGATTCTTTTGCCCATTTCGGAGAAAAGATAACTCCCCCTTAGCCTTGAATAGTTCTCGTTGATCAGTATCATGCAATGCTCCTCTTGTGTTGTTGCCACAGCCGATGCGCGTCGGCCAACTTTTGTTACATTTTACTGTATGGAGCGCCGCGGGTCAACCTGCTATTTCTTGGGGATGCGTACACGCCGGCCGGGTTCAAAGTCGGAGGGACGAAGATTCTCGTTTGCGCAAAGCAGCTCACTGACCATCAGCCCGTGGTTTTGCGCGACACTGACAATATCCTCTCCCGGCGCAATCAGATGCCAGTGTCCTTTAAAGCTTTGCTGCAGCACGCCCACACGCATGCCGGGCTTGACATTCATCGGATTGATATCCGGATTGAGCATGCAGAATGATGTCAAGTCCATGTGAAATTTGCGCAGCACATCGAACAGCCCTTCCTGCTCACCCAGTGTATAATAGGCCTGCGGCTCACGCTTTTTTTGAGGCGGTATCACGATTACCTGTCCGGCCACATAGCGCGAGGGGTTCAGGTAAGGATTCGCAGCAAGTAAATCATCGAGCAATACGCCGTTTCTCTGAGCGATGCGAAACAAAGACTCGCCCCGGCGTATCGCATAGAATGTGCCGCGTACGCAGCCGTACGCACACGGTACGCGTATCAGCATATTTTTTCTCAATACGATGCTGCCGTTAAGCTGTTTGAGTGCCTGCTGACTTAAGCCAAAACGCTCAGCCAACGTTGCGTATGTATCACCCTGCCGAATACAATAATGAAAATAACGCTGTGCCATAAAAAACGCCTCACAAATCAAACAATCATCGTATCATTGTTATTCGCTCAAGCGGCGTTTCATGACGCGCCGTTATCTCGCTTTATCTTCTATCAGTGAAATCAGCGGATAAATATCGTTGTACTGCTTATGCAAAAACAGACGGCTGCCTTTTGCTATCAGAGTCTCAGCGGTTTTATCTGCGGCAGCGAGTGCCATGCGCTCATGCGCGCACAACACAGGCGATATGCCATCGATGCGGCCGGTGGCCTGCTTATTCAAACAGCCGCAATTATGGTTACAGCGATGTTTAATGGCACACTGCGCACAGGGCTTGGCAACTCTCTCGGCAATATCAAAAAGTGACTGCCGCCGCTTCTCGTCTATTCCCTGCCATATGTCGCCTATGCAGTGCTGCTCCTCCCCCACGAACTGCACACACGGATACAGCTTGCCGTCGGTATCCACCGAAAGCTGGCGTTGGCCAAGACGGCACCGCTGCATGCAATAGCGCTCACCGTCTATGTGCGAACGCATCTTGACCTCAAAGGGTGAAAAGTAGAATTTCTTCTCTTGGCATGTCCAATCGATATACATGCTTGAAAGCAGCGCAAACTGGTGCTCAAGCTCGTCCATATGCGCATCCGTCCAGCCCGCATCACGCTCGTAATTGAGCGTACAGACATAGTAGGTAAATCCAAGGTCGTGAAGCGCTTGCACGCCCTGCGCATAGCTGCTGACGGTATCGGGATTGATGACCATCATCGCGCACGCGTAAGGCTGATAATCAAGCAGCAGCTTGGCCGCGGCTTTCACCTGTGCGTAGCAGCCCCTATCGTCCTCATATACGCGGTGCGCATCGTGCGCTTTTTGCGTGCCGTCTATGCTCAGCGCCACCATAATGCGATTTTCGGCACAGTAATCCAAAAAAGCCGCATCCAGAAGCGTACCGTTGGTGGTGATTTTAAATTGAAACTGCGCTTTATCCTTATTTTTGGCATATGCCACGGTATCCGCGATCAGCTCCTTGCATAGCAGCGGCTCGCCGCCAAAAAACGATAGCCCTGCACGTCCGCCGCTCTGTGCTGCAAAATCCACGGCGGCACGTGCCGTTTTTGCAGACATTTGCTTGGGTTTTTGCTTGTGCACATAGCAGTAATGGCATCGCAAATTGCAGCGGTTTGTTATATGAAGTGTGTAATGCATCAGATAATCCCCTGCTGGCGCAGCCATTCAAAGAAATCGCGCGCCTGCTTTTCCAGCAGATACTCTGAAATAGAGCGCATTTGTCCGTCGCTGCCCTCTAAGAACGCACACGGGTCATACAGAACACCGATTGTATAATCGCCATTGTCATAAGGCCAAGCAAAGTCGAGCGCTTCGGACAACTGCGCCGCCGCATCCAAAACATCGTACACCTCAGCAGTGCCATCCGGCGTGTTTTGACGCCACGTCTTTACATCTTCCACCGATACAAACTCGATCACAACACGGCTGTCAGCAAAATCCGGTGAAAATGAGATATACGACTGCTCGGCGCTGTTTTGAACCTCGCCGCTCGTATTGGTTTGGGGCTGCCGCACGCCCGTGTATACAGGCGTATTTTCTGCAGAGAATTCGAGGCCGTATTCGCTGGCCACTTTGTTGATGATGTTGAGCGCATCCTCTTCGGTGAGAAAAGCTGGCTGCGTTTCTGCATTATCGTCATAAACGCCGCGGCCTTCACCGTGGAGAAACAACGGCGCAACAGACACAGGATAGGGCATGATATCGCCAGCAAGCAGATGCTCATACGGCGTGGGCGTGGGAAACAATGCGTTGAAAAAACCTGTGAATACATTCGTGTCGGAACCTCTTTGGCCATCGAAACGGCATCCGGCCAGCGAAACAGCCGCAAGTGCCGAGAGCGCAATTTTTGCCGCGCCGCGGCTCCAGCGCAGGGGCACGCGTTGGATTAGCGCTTTGTCATCAATCTGCCCTTTTTGTGGATAGTTCGGTTGTTTGACCTGCATCACAGGCTTTAATTCCATGAGAGCCTCCCTGCCGTGTGCCGTTTGGCGCGTGTTACTGGTAAGACGGCAAACTGGCATATTTTGTTCCAATAATACCGATACCGAATACCATGACGTTGTTGTATATTTTGTCGCTTTATGTTAGATTATATCATGTTAAATAAATGAATCATATGGAGTGTGTGTCTTATGAAAAAATTATTAAGCTTAACGATTATTTTCGTGTTGGTTTTCTGTATGATGGCCGGATGTGCAGCTAATGCGAACCAACCCGATGAAACAGATAGAATTGACAAAACTGACACACTAGACGATTTTGAGCTGCCTGATGAACCGGGTATGCCTGATGAACCGGATTTGCCTGACGAGCCCGTGCAGCCAGATATATCAAGCAGACCGCCTATCGATGCATCGAATCTATCGGCCGACCCGTTTTCATTCCAGGTTTCCTTTGACGGCAGCGCTGTTCAGTTTCCCTGTGCGGCATCGGATCTTATGGCGTTGGGTTACTCATTTGGTGATAAAGCCGATAACATTTTGGAAAACGGCTATTTCACCAGCGCATCTATGGTGCTGAATGACAATCGCATTTTTGTCGGCATATTAAATATATCCGGAGAGGATAAGAAATTTTCGGAGTGTACAATCAAATCCGTTAGTGTGTATGCAAACTATTCCGAAGGGCAAACAATATATATCTCGAACGGCATCACATTTGGAATGACACCAGAAGACATCATGGCCATTTACGGAAATGAACCTGACTATAAATACGAAAGCGACTCATATTTGTCGTTAAAATATGAAGTGGATTATGCAAACTATATCGAGTTCACTTTCAATGATGAAAGTTTGAATGAAATATACATCAACAGCACACCCTGAAAACACATTACGGCTCTAGTCTGATGCTGGTGAAAATTCGTCGCTGCGCGAGAAAAGCGATAAGAATAAGCACAAGCCTGTCCATTACCTAAGTCTCTGGACAGGCTTGTGTCATGCTGCCTTCTGTTCCTTCTTTAATAAGGCGGCCATGTATGCGCCCATGTATCATTATCAGCTTATTGCATCACAAAGCAGGCGTTTTGTAATGGCACGCTTCGTTATAAATGACTTGATCAATGCTATTTGCCGAGTTCGCCGAACCTCGCCATAATTGCCAAAGCGGGGTCAATCGGCACATTGGCCGGTCTGACATCCTTAGGTATATAGATCGCCGGCGTTTTTCTGATCGACTTGCCTTCAAAGGCCGGCAGCCATTGCCGCTCCGCCTCCAGCAGCTCACTGCACATCTCCCTGATTTCATTTAGCGTGCAGGTGGCAGATGTCAGCGGGTCCAGTGCCGCTGCAGCCACGATGGCCTCGCAGTCACTTTCCAGAGCCGCTTTAACACCCAAGCCCTGAACATTGATGTTCGTCATATTCAGCGCAGCGCATTGGGCCGGCAGATTGCCCACATTCACCGGATGCAATCCCAATGCATCGGCATATATCGGCCCTTCCGCACAGCATTCTGCCGGTAAGTTGGCGATCATCCCATCATTTCTTTTGTTGCCGTTGAACTTAAATGTCTTGCCTGTTTCGATAGCTTCAATAATATACGAGCCATATTCCACGCTGCGCTCGGGCAGGCTTTTTGGCTCATCATCCAGAGAAAAACTCTCTGCATATTTTCGATCTGCATGTGCGCACCACTCATAGTATGCACCGCTTGCGCCGCCGAATCCGGGCTCATCACAATAAAGCTCAAGCGCCCGTTTGCTTGATCTGAACCAAGGCAGATATTCGCTAAGGTGCCCTGTCGATTCGGTCATAAAATAGCCGAATTGCCTGAACACTTCGCCTCTTACTTTTTCGTTTACATAGTATTCGGGCAGCTCAAATTTCTCTTTGAGCAGCGGATACATGTCTTTACCGTTGTGCTTGATATCTAAAAACCAACCCATGTGATTGATGCCGGCACACAAATAGTCGATTTCATTCTTAGGTACATCCACATAACCGGCAATCAGATCAAGCGTGGTTTGGACACCATGACACAGCCCAATGTGGTTTACGCCCGTTGTGCCCAAAGCCCAGCAAATCATAGCCATGGGATTCACATAATTCAATATCAGCGCATCTTTATGTCCGTATTTTTTAACATCGTTTGCGAGACTGATTATCTCGGGTATGCTTCGCAGCGCGCGGAATAATCCGCCCGGGCCCATAGAATCGCCAATACACTGATCGACACCATATTTCAGAGGGATTTTATAGTCCATTTCAAATGCAGAAACGCCGCCGATTTGGAATGTCGTGACTATGTATTTGGCATCACGCACAGCATCCACTCTATCCGTTGTCACATACACAGATGCGTCGAGGCCATTTTGCGCAATCACATCATTCACAAAGCTTTCAACCTTAGACGATTTACGCGTTGTGGGTGCCATCAATGCAAATTCTGTACCTTCCATCCCCGGTGTCGCCAATATGTCCAGAATAAGTGTTTTGCAAAAAACGATACTGCCCGCTCCTATAATGGCTATCTTTCTCTTCACGATTGTATCCTCCTGACATGAGAAGTATTTTGTCGTAATGTTATGTCAATATGGCCGATCAAACTGCTACACAGAACGTCTCCGATTCTTGCCAATCTTGTTCTTTGCGTACCAAGAGGGTAGCTCTCCTTATTCAAAGAGCTACCCCGCCGCTTTCATCTATGACGACATACCACCGGATGGCTTAACTCGTATCCTGCAATATATCTCATCACAACTCCCTTTATACACCAAAAATAAACTCATTCAATATGGTTTCCAGATACTCCTGCATTCCCGAGCTGTTATCGATTTGCTTAAGCTCAAGCGCATATTGCTCAAGCGATTTGAAATCCGCATCTCCCGATACGATTTTTTTACCGATCCCTTGGGTATAGCTTTTGTATCTTTCCGCTACAAACTTTTCATAGAAGCCATCATCGACCATCTTCTGTGCCGCTTTGAGGCCTTTGGCAAATGCGTCCATACCTGCTGCATGTGCCAAGAACAGATCTTCGGATTTGTACGATGCGCGCCGTACTTTCGCGTCAAAGTTCAATCCCCCTTTTGAAAACCCGCCCATTTTCAGCACTTCGTACATGCACAATGTTGTTATGTATACATCTGTGGGAAACTGGTCTGTATCCCAGCCGAGCAGCATATCGCCCTGATTCGCATCGATTGAGCCCAGCATGCCATTGATTCGCGCGACAGTTAAATCGTGCTGAAATGTGTGGCCTGCCAGTGTGGCGTGATTGGCTTCAATGTTGAACTTAAAATATTCATCAAGACCGTATGCTTTTAAAAATGCGATACCCGATGCCACATCAAAGTCATACTGGTGCTTGGTCGGCTCTTTTGGCTTGGGTTCAATCAAAAACTGTCCGTCAAAGCCAATTTCTTTTGCATAATCAACCGCCATGTGCATGAAACGCGCCATATTGTCTTGCTCCAGCTTCATGTCGGTATTCAGCAGCGTTTCGTACCCTTCACGGCCACCCCAGAATACATAGTTCGTACCGCCAAGCTCCTTGGTCACCTCCATGGCCTTTTTAACCTGCGCAGCAGAAAATGCGAACACATCCGCGTTGCAGCTTGTTGAAGCACCGTGCATAAACCGTGGGTTAGAGAACAGGTTTGCCGTCCCCCACAGCAGCTTGATGCCCGTATCCGCCATCATTTCTTTGATTAAGCCGACGATTTCATCAAGATTCTTGTTTGTCTCTTTGAGTGTGTCCGCTTCGGGCGCGATATCTCTGTCATGAAAACAAAAATACTCAATGCCAAGCTTTTGCATCATCTCAAATGCCGCATACACCTTCTGCCTTGCCATGTCCATGGGGTTGGCTGCTCCATGCCAAGGGCGCACCGCCGTGCCAGGGCCGAACGGATCGCTTCCCTCGCCGCACATGGTATGCCAATAGGCCATAGAAAATTTGAGCTGCTCCTTCATCGTTTTTCCGCCGACAATCTCATCCGGGTTGTATTGCCTAAAGCACAGCGCTTGCTTGTCTGTCGAGAATTCTACTTTCTTAACTTCAGGAAAAAATTCTTTCATTATGGTCTCCTCTTATGCGCCAAAACGTTACCGCTGCTGCAGCGCATTTCGCTTATTAATCAGCTTTTAACGCATCATCAAACGCACCGACGCTTGGGTTTATGTTCACATTTTTCGCATACAACGCAGCCTCTGCACCGCCTGCAAAGCGCTCCATGCCGCTGTCTTCCCATTCGACAGATAACGGGCCATCGTAGCCGATATCATTGAGTTCTCTTATGATGGCTTCAAAATCGACATGGCCTCTGCCAAGGCTGCGGAAGTTCCACCCTCTTTTCGGGCTGCCAAACTCTATATGAGAGCCGAGTATGCCTGTGAGTCCGTCAAGCGTTACGGCTGCATCCTTCAAATGCACGTGATACACCCTGTCGGGCAATTCACGTATCACCAAATGCGGTTTGAGTCCCTGCCAAAGCAAATGACTCGGGTCAAAGTTCATGCCAAGCGTTTTTCTGTAATCGAAGGTTTCAAGCAGTTTGACAAACGAATAGTAATCAAACGCGATTTCGGTCGGGTGAACCTCCAGCGCAAATTTAATGCCATGCTTGTCCATCTCGTCAAAAATAGGCGTCCATGCTTCTTTGATTTTTGCATAGCCTTCATCAACCATTGCTTGAGTGGTTTGCGGGAAGGAATACCACATATGCCATATCGGAGATCCCATAAAACCGGTGATGGTGTCGATCCCTAAGTTCTTTGCCGCTTTGATGGTATCGAGCGTATACTTGACTGCCCATTCTCTTGCCTGCTGCGGGTTGCCCGCATATGCTGACGGTGCAAAACCATAATGCCGTGCATCATACACGTCACCAACCAGCTGTCCGCAAAGATGTATGCTGATTGCCCATGCACCAAGGCCATTGTCCGACAGCGCTTTTTTGATGCCGGCTACATAGTCCATGTCAGTGGCGGCTTTGGATGAATCAACATGGTTGCCCCATGTCGCGAGCTCTAAGCCTTCATAGCCCATCTCAGCTGCCTTTGCACACATCTCGTCAAACGGCAAATCGGCCCATTGTCCGGTAAAAAGAGTAATTGGTCTTGCCATAATAATCACCTCGTTTATTATTTATAATTCAACCCAAGCCGATCCGTTATCCATGCTTTCCAAACATTTTGATACGAACCTGACGCCTTCAATACCCATGTCGATTGTGGGGTATCCGGCAGCTGATTCGTCAACCTCTTCACCGGCCAGCTTTTTGACCAGCGCATCCGCAAATGCCGAATAAATATTTGCGTAGGCAACATAGAAGCCCTCCGGATGTCCTGGCGGTACGCGTGAGAAAGATGAAGCTTCTGCAGAAATATATCCGCATCCGCGCGAGTAAATTTGCGGGGCTTGCCCTTTGAATGTCACTTTTAGATAGTTGGAATTTTCCTGTTCAAACTCCACGGTGCCCTTTGTGCCGAAAATACGCACCTTCAATGCGTTATCGTAGCCGATGGCAACCTGTGAGCACCAGTAGCTTCCGCTTGCGCCGTTATCGTATTTGACGAGAATTTCCGCGTTGTTATCAAGTAATCTGCCGTCTCCAAAGATGTCCATATTCGCGATAAGCTTCTTGATCTTCAGCCCCGTGATATAGCTCACCAGATTCTCCATATGGCTGCCGATATCGCCGACACAGTTTGATTTTCCCGCTTGCTTTGGATCTGTTCTCCAGGCCGCCTGCCTTTGTCCTTCTTTTTCAATTGTATCGACAAGCCAATCCTGCGGATACTCTGCCATCACCATTCGAATATCGCCTATCTGTCCGCTTCTGACGATCTCTCTTGCTTCTTTTGCCATGACATGGCCGGTATAGGTATAGGTCACCGCAAACAGACAGTTGTTTTCCGCCGCTATTTTTTTCAGATCAAGCGCTTGTTCCAAGTCCACCGTCAATGGCTTTTCACAAACAACGCTGATGCCTTTTAGCAAAAATGTTTTCGCAATATCATAGTGAAGGAAATTTGGCGTGACAATAGATACAAAGTCTATGCCGTCTTCTCTGGCCGCTTCTTTTTCAGCCATTTCCTGATAGGTGAGATAAACGCGATCTTTATCAAGGCCCAGCATCTCACCCATCTCGATTATTTCCCACTCGACATCCGAAAAGCTGCCAGCGACGATTCTGCTCTTGCCTTCAAGCGCGTTTGCTCTTCTGTGCACGTCACCGATAAACGCCCCAGGACCGCCGCCAACCATTCCGTAATTCAATATTCTTGCCCTTTTCTGTGTTGCGCTTGCTTCAATCGCCATAGGTTTCACTCCCTTATTTTGTTTTCATATCATATGATGCAAATGGTATTGCTATGGGATCTGAGATAATTATCTCAGACCCCATGCAATTAACTTGAACTTGTATTATTGTTTATATACCTGTTGGTTTGTATATAGCGTTCTGGTAGCACAAGTCCCAGTGTCTTTAACTATTTTGCCATGTACTCATCAACAGCCGCATCAAACGCTGCATACTTCTCTTTGTTTGTCCTGTAGCTTGCCTCATAGTAAGACAGCTCCCACGGGAAATCGTTGTTCGCGCGCTGTTCCATATATCTATCCAGTTTCCACGAGATACCCTGGTGATAGTTTGTCGCATCAAGCACAAGCGCGGGCGTGATCTGAATGTTGACTTCATAAGGCTGACCCAAGAAGTAGCTCACAATCTGCTGCACGCAAAGGTCCGCACTCAGTGACGGAGGATTCGGTACAGAAATCGCAAGTGTTCCCTCTTGCATTGCTTCCCAGCCAGTGTCTTTACCATTGTTAGACACAACAACAATTCCTTCTTTTCCATCGTCCGGATACTGCTTTATGGGTATGTTGCGTTCCTGCAGCACCTGAATGATACCAAAGCAGGTTTCATCGTTGGCACCAAACACCACATCAAACTCTTCGCCCGAATCGATCAAGGCTTCCATAATCGGAATTGTCAGCTCTCTTTGCCATCCACCGCTTGCGAGAACCTTAAGCTCCGGCATACCGGCTTCTTCAAGAGCCATAGCAAATCCAACCACTTCACCTTCTGCCATTCTCTGTCCCAACTGACCCGGAATGGTTACACATTTGGCTCCCGGATAGTTTTCAGCAACCCACTGACCAGCCATATAGCCCATCATGACAAAGCTGTCTGTGACATGGCCTTGCAGCGAAGAACCTTCGTGAAGCTCAGGTCTTCCACCAACGTAGAAAATGGGTATGTTAGCCTGATTGGCCACTTCAATAGCCGTTGCGCTGCCTGCAGCATTTGCACTGATAACAGCAATTGCGTCCACGCCGGCAGAGATCATATCCTGAACATTGGCCACCTCTTGTTCGGCGCTATATTCGGAGTTCACTTCTATTGTTTCCATGCCGTAGGTGCTTGCAACTGCTTTGAAAGCGTTACCAAAAGCTGCATAATAATCATCAGGACCAGCATTGATAAAAGCCAACTTTTTAGTTGAAAGATCCACATCCCCATCTACAGGCGGCTCATCGACCGGCGCAGGACTCGGTGTTCCTTCCGGAGCCTTCGAATCATTTGTCTGACATGCTGTCAAAACAAGCATAACAGCCATCACGATTGATAAAACCAATACTAATTTCTTCATTTTTCCTCCTCATTTTTACCAACAGGTAAACTTGTTTTTTATTTGAATCAACAAAACATCTTTCCGGCTATACTTTGACTTTTGTTGATTTCAAGCTGCTGAAATAACCAATTGAAACCGATATGACGATTAATGCGCCCTTCATGATGTATTGCCAGTAAGGATTAACGCCCAATATATTAAGCGCGTTTGAAATAGATCCCAGCAGTATCACACCAATCACGGTTCCCCATATATTACCCTTACCACCAGCTAGTGCTGTGCCGCCAACCACAACCGATGCGATGACATCGATTTCTCTGCCCTGACCAATATTGGGACCACCTGTGCTAAGCCTTGATATCAGAAGCATTGAAGCTATCGAAACAAACAAACCGTTTAGCCCATAGATCAACAGCTTGAAGTTTTTAACGTTGATGCCCGATAAATAAGCAGCATTCTCATTTCCGCCGACCGCATACAAGCGCCGTCCCAACTTGGTATACTTTAGTAATGCCCAAACAAGAAACACCAATGCAAAATATATCAGCACCGATAAAAATATTTTCAGGTTATCCGTTATATCTATTGCTGTTGTGCCAAGAAATCTGAACTGGCCACCCATTGTGATTTCTCTTCCGTTGGTGATGAGATAAATTAAGCCTTGATAGATACTCATAAAGCCAAGCGACACGATAAATGGCTCAATCCTCGTTCTTGATATGATGAAGCCCATAATCACCTGCATCGTGATCGCAATGAACACACCCAACAAGACAATTGTCCATATCGGCATATCTCCGGCCCGAATGAGAAACGCCATCAGCACTCCGATAAAGCCCATGTTTTGGCCTATCGATAGGTCGATACCGCCCATAATCATCACGAGCGTCATGCCGATAGCCAATATTCCCGTTATGGATACCTGCTGCAATACGCTGGATATGTTTCTTTCGGATACAAATGCTATTCTTCCAAAATCCATATCCCGAGCAAAGAAGAATTCCACCACCACGACCAAAAATACGATGATCATAAGAACAAGCAGCATTGTCGAATTCTCGTGGTGCCATGCCCTTTTTAAAAGTCCATTGTATTTGGCTTTGCTTGTTTGAAAAGAATCTTTTTTCTTCATGAAATGCTCCCTCCAATAGAATGCTGCAAAATATTTTCTTCTTTCATTTCATTCTTTTGAATTTCTGCAACGACGGCACCGTTTCTCATCACGATCACCCGATCACTCATTGCGATCAATTCTGGCATATCCGAAGAAATCATAATGATGCTCTTTCCTTTTTGCAGAAGTACCGTCATTATTTTGTATATTTCTTCTTTTGCACCAACGTCTATTCCTCTGGTTGGTTCATCAAATATAAATATGTCTCCCTGTGTGGCAAACCATTTTGTCAAAACCACTTTCTGTTGATTGCCGCCGGAGAGCATCGCAACTTTTTGAAAAACACTAGGCGTGATTACATTCATTTGCTTGCAGTAATGCGTTGCCGTTTTCACATCATCAGCAGGCATTGCGAATGGTGTTTTTGTGGTTGCATAACTTGCGATCAAGGCGTTTCTGACAATAGTATGGTCAAGAAACAGCCCTGTTGACTGTCTGTCTTCCGTAATAAAGCACATACCATGCGCAATGGCATCAAGCGGTGAATTAATCTTCACCTCTTTGCCATCGATACTGATTTTACCGCTGCTTGGTTTTGTCACCCCAAAGATATGCTCTGCAAGCTCCGTTCTGCCAGAGCCCACCATGCCGGATATGCCAACCAATTCACCTTTGCGGACATTAAATGATACGTTTTTAACGCCTTTGCCCGACAACTGGCTGACTTCAAACTTAACCTCGCCAATTTCGGCTTTATCGCGGTGATAGAAAGACGATACATCCCGCCCAACCATATCTCTGATAAGAGCAGCCTCAGTTAAGTCTTTTATTTCATATGTGTTTATTTTCTGACCATCACGAATCACTGTGACTCTGTCTGCTATCTCAAACACTTCTTCCAGGTGATGTGATATGTAAATAATGCTTATCCCGTTGGATGCCAGCTTTTTGATAACACTAAGCAGATGGTCGATTTCTTTTTTGCTGAACGCGGCCGTTGGCTCATCGAGAATCATTATTTTGCAATCCTCAATAAACGCTCTCGCAATTTCAACCATTTTTTGCTGGCCGCTGCCAAGCTGACCGACAATGCTGTATGGCGATATGTCTGAATGCAAAAACTCCAAAACTTCTTTTGTTTTGTTAACCATGGCAGCTTGGTTCAAAAAGACACCGGATGCTATTTCGTTTCCGACAAACAGGTTGTCCACAACGTTTAGCAACGGGTAAAGGTTATGCTCCTGATAGATTGTTTTAATCCCAAGATTCATAGCATGACGTGGAGAAACATTTTCAACTGTTTTTCCCTCGCAGCTGATTGTTCCTTTGTCAGGCACGTATGCACCGGACAGTATTTTAATCAGAGTTGATTTGCCTGCGCCGTTTTCCCCACAAATACAATGCACTTCGCCTTTGCGTAAATCAAAGCAAAAGTCATCAAAAACTTTCACGCCCGGAAATGCCTTATTTATCCCATTCATTTCTAGAACCATATTATTGTTCATTCCCTAGCATCCTCTCCGACGATTTATAAGTCTTCAAAAAAGTCAGCACTGCGCTTTATGTATTCTTGCCAATATTCTTCCCCAAAAACATCCTGCAAATAATGTGGTCGGACTGAATTAAAAAGTGTTTTATTTGCACCATCAGAGGGGTCTTGCCCCTCTGACGGTGCTATCGTTCCGGAAAATAATATCTCGCTATATCATGTACGCTTTTCTTTAAGGTTGCCTTCTTCTTTTCTGATTTGCTGCAAGGATTGCGTGTAAGGCTTGTTGTATACGGCACAGCCCACATTCTTCTGACGAATAAGGAACTCTATGCAGTTATCGCAAGCGGTACACCATTTGATCTCATCTTCTCTGCCTTCAAGGTATTTGATCGGCAGCATAGGATCTGCAAGTGACTGTCTGCCAAGAGCGATCATGTCTGTCACGCCGTCTTCAATATTCTTGTTACCCCAGAAGAACATTGTGTTTTCTTCTTTATTTCTGGCCTGCAGCTTGTTGTTGCCTTTATTGAACACGGAATAGGCAGAGCCGATAACAACTGTTTTGTCATCCACAACATCTTTCACTGCTTTTTGGAATGTATGATGCAAATAGACTTGATCCGGTATCGCTTTATCAGGCTGAGAAAGCGCCAGAGTAATGGAAGGGCTGCCCGCTGACTGCATGATAAAGTGCGCGCCTCTTTCTTCCAGACCTTTGATCATATCAAGCGGCTCAGTCAAATCAATGATGGCTGTATCAGGACCCGCAGAACCTTGTCCACCCGGGAAGCCTTCCCATATTGATACTTTGGAGCCAATGATAAAGTTCGGATCATTAACGGCCTTGGTGACTTTCTCAATCAAGTCATATGCATACTGTCTGCGCTTTTCCCATGGTCCGCCGTATTTCCAGTCGCGGTCGTTGTAAGGCCGCAGAATCTGTGAACCCAGATAGCCGTGGCAAAGCTTTAAGTCTACGCCGTCCGCACCGGCATCATGCGCGATTTGTGCGCTTAGCACAAACGAATCGATAATGTCGTCTACTTCTTCTTCGGTCAAAATGTCTCCGCCAAAGCCCGGCAATGGCTTCACGCAAACACGGCGCGAAAAACCGGGGTGACTCAATTCTCCTGAATGCGTAAGCTGAAAAATGTTAAGCGGCTTATCGTTAACTTTTTTCATGTCATCGATAAACTTCTTTATAGCTTTGGCATTGTGGGGCATGATAGACAGCTGGAATTCTCTCGAACGGCTTTCATATCCCACCGTAATGGCTTCTAATACGATAATACCGGCGTTGCCTTTATAGAGGTTCTCATACCTCTCATAAGTGGCAGCAGACGGATTGCCTTCGTGATCGGCATCGCAGCACTCCATCGCATTGATAACAAATCGGTTGGTGGCCGTTTTGTTGCCAATCTTAATCTCCTTACTTAAAGCATCGTTTCTCATGTTGTTCCTCCATTTTATTAGATTACCGTACAAAAGTATTAAGCTTAACCTATACAACAAAAGTATAAGAGTGTGATTACTATGGAACAATCCCAGACTAATACCGCATTATACTAGCATTGCCCTAGTGTATGCTGTTTTGCTTTTTTTATTATGGTTTGTTTGGAAAAAATGCGGAGTGCACGCAGTTTGGTCGTCGCTTATTATCAAGGGCATTGATGATACGTATGTTCAAAGCGATATGAAAAGACAAAAAGAGCCCATTGGCAGACTCTTTTTTTGACTTGCAAGGCTTGCCCGATGGGCTAGCATCATTATTTCGAGCAGTTTAGCGATTTTCCACAAGCGAATGCGAAGAGCTCTATAGCGCGACAAATGAACGAATCAAATATGAGCGTAGATTATCTGTTCTCTCAAGCCCGAGCTTCTTTCTGATATTCGCGCGGTGAAAATCGACCGTCTTTATTGACAGACTCATGGCCTCGGCTATTTCTTTTGATGTTCTGCCCTCTTTTATCATCGTCATCACTTGAATTTCCTGAGATGTAAAGCCATCAAGTGCAGCAGATTCGTCCATGTACGGGGTCGCGATGTTTTCAAGCAGCGAATCAAGCAACGAGATCAGATCAAAATCCAAATCTCTGTCGCGACAGTTACTCTTTATCTGCTTAATCAGCGGCTTTACATACTTTCTTATGTTATTCGATATATCCGTTGATATCTGGCTTTTTTCCTTTTCAATTTGTGTCATGTATGTCTTCAAAATTTCATTTTGTTCTTTGAAGCCACCCATTTTGCGCTCGATATCATATATTTTTGAGTATAAATTCACCTCACGCGTGATATCCTTCACGTACTCGACGATTCCCACAATCTTTCCTTGATCCATTATGGGGAAGGATTGCAGCTCATGCCAACCCGAGGTGTTGTTAAACCGCATGTGATATGCAACAATGTCGCAGTGCGCGTATCCATCATTGAGTGTTTTGACGATCGGACAGTTATCACAAGGTTCTTTTCTGCTGTGGAAAACATAAAAGCACTTTTTATCCAAAAAGTTTTTCTTATTCGGATACCAAGACCGCAACGTAAAATTGAGGCTTTTGATATTCAAATCCCCATCTAGAATACTAATGCCATGTTCTATCGAATTGTATATTGTGCTCTTGTTGGAAAAAGCAAATTCTATATCTTCCTTATAGAACTTTTTCTCTGCATTAAATATTTTTTTGTTATGCTCCCTATACTTTTTTATAGCTTGGTCACTCATGCTCATCTCCCAAAGAGTAATACTTCAATTATATATTCTTTTTACGAACAGTCAAATAATATACCATCAATAAACGTTTATTGCATACACTTCCCATTCACATCAAATTATTAGGTCGATAAATAATGGTTATATGCCTGTTTGTCAAGCATTCATCAACAGTGCGCACTTGTCCGAATGAAATTTCATCGCCTTAATTAATATATCACCTAAGTCACTAAAAAGAGAGGAACCGGCTCCTACCATTCCGCCAATA
>OBJA01000610.1_pt1 | contig 29606 bp, 25 predicted proteins | sample 1519751 | NCBI WGS metagenome assembly OBJA01 (sample SAMEA3881238, study PRJEB22517) | soil metagenome | biome: lake sediment; feature: soda lake sediment; material: sediment, water from around vicinity | place: India | collected 2013-12-23 | depth 3 m
GCAATAACGCTCGCAATAAGATATTTGCCCCATTTGGGATAATGCTGGTAGAGGTGCATCTGTATGACCGGAAGAACAACATAATCGACTGGGAGCAAAAGCGCAACACGCGGCAAAACTTTTATTGGGTATTCCCACAATACATATTCAGTCCCGGCAACATCTAGAATAGCCGCGGCAATGCCCATAAGCAGGCCGACCATACTAATCTCAAACAGCCGTTTCTTATCTACTGTCTTCCACCAGACAAAAAGAGGAACGATAAGCATGGCAATATTGAGCCACCAAACCCAGCTGAAAAGCTCGTATTTTAAAAAATGCTCAAAGGATAAGTCCCGAACCTGCTCTTTGAACCTAATGATCTCTTCTATCAAAGCTTCTGAGTTTTTCATGCTTCACTTTCTTCAAGGGCAAATTACCGCCAGCAATAATGTTCGCAGTATTATTATGTGTAAAAATACTTTTGAAAACGCTTAATCGGGCTCGTCATACTGAAAAATGTGCTAATCGATGTCAAGCTTTGCGACCCCGAGCGCGGAATGCGCCCAGAGCGTATCCTGCACCATCTGCAGTCGGCTTTCGTCGCAGGCGATGATCAGCACGACTTCGGCCTGTTTGGCTTGCTGTTTGGCTTTGCGCTTGCGCATCGTGAGCAGCTTTATCAGCACGCCGATGCCAAAACCGACTCCCGTGCCGATAAGCGCCCAGAGTATTGGGCCCCATTCGAGCAGAAAGCCGTAGATGAGCCCGAACAGCGCGAACAATGCCGCAAGTATCATCGGCACGTCGAACATGCTGACGCTGTCGGATGAATGCGTACGGTCAACAAGCATTTTATCATCAGCCTTTTTGTCCATAGGCACAGCAAGGATATCCTGCTTGGGGATTCCTTTCATCTCGATCGCCGTAACAGCCATTTCGAGCTTGTTGGAATACTCAAAATTCGATACGATATACATCTGATCACTCCTTTTTTTGCGTAGCGGCATAGGAAACGTGGCATTTTGATACTGCCTTCTTAGAAACTTGGCCTGTTCCCACTCATAAAGATTGTTGCTTTCTACAGCATTGACATAAGCATCATAGATACCGAAAAAGTAGAGCGAAGGTATATTTAACAGCCACTGCGGATCGGCAATGGCTTTGGCCTTTTCGAACATCCCAAGCGCTGTGTAATGAATGGCGGGGAGAACCTTGGAAAAATACACGACGGCTGTCCACCAGGCCACCAGAAAAAAGGCCATGACGATGCGATGGATGATCAGCTGTCCCGCGCCGGGCGTTATCATCGACCATAACACAGGCGTCCAGGGAGTACCTTTGTCAAGATAGTTTATGCCCAACTGATGCAAAACAAACGGTTTGACTTCTGCATCTTCTCGGGCAGCGAGTATGAATTGATTGTTAAGGTCAGTGGCCGTTCGATAGCTGTCCCATATCGCAAATAAGTACACCGGAATATAGAGCAATAGCCATCTTAAGTCAAGAACCTCTTTGGCGAGTTCGAACTTGCCTGTAAACGTATATAAAATCGAGAGATTGAGATTCGATAGCAGGTTGACGGTGATCTCCCACATGAAGAGTATAAATCCCCGTATGTATTTTGAAAGCAGCAAGTGTCCCATACCTGGGAAAATTGCCGACCAAAACCCTATGATGACGGGGCTCCTTAGATGCAGTTGCGTTGTGCCCCAGATGCTTACATATGCCCGCCTGCGCCGTGCGGGTTTAGTGTTGGATACTGGCTGAGTCACATAGATTATTCCCTTCCGCCAAGACTTTTTTCTATTGTACCCTCGCACGGCTGATTTATGTTGCTGCTTGAGGGTTACGCTATTGTTGTGCTGCCAAAGGTGTACTACAATAAAACTTAGCAATTATCAGATGTTGTCTAAATACTTGGCAACAATCTGGCAAAATAAAATCAGATAGCCAAAGATGTATGGATAGCTGATACAATACAAATACTATGAGCCAAAATAACTAAACAAATATGTTTGGTCATGCAACCGAAGAGCGAGTGGGAGTGAGCACAAGAAACTCGGAAAGCCTCATGAATACTGTTTTTATGAGGTTTTAGTCTCTCAAGATACTGCTTTGATACGATAACGTCAAAATGATTTATCTTAGAGTTATTCCATATAGACATGAAAATGTCCGACGAAACAATCTGTTTTGTCGGACATTTTTATATTTGTTTTAAAACCAACTTACAGCATCATACATCATATGTTGCTATAGAAGGGCTCTTTCTGCGTTTGCGTAGCAAAAGATAGATCCAGCCAGCATTTGCAGTCAGCGCCAAACCGCCGATGACTATATCAGGAATCGTGATTCTGTCTGGGCTGCCTTGGGCCTGTGCCGAAAAAGCCGCTGTAAGTCCTTCGCTCATCACGACACCGACGTTAATCTCCTTTCCGTCTGTTAACAAGAGTATCAGTTCACCGTATTCGTTAACCGCAGCTGATACAATGCCCACGCCGTCTTTTCCGTTTGTCACAGAGAAAGAGAAGCTTGTGCCGTCAGCAAGACTAATGGTGTAGGTATCCACATTGCCATCGGTAGCGGTCATCTGTATATCCACGATGCTGTTTCCGTCTTTGCCGCGAGCTCCATCTTTTCCATCCACGCTATTCATACCGTTCGAGCTGTTGGTTCCATTCACGCCGTCTTTTCCTTTTACACCATTGGTCACGGTGAATATGGCAGTTTTGCCGTTGGTATAGGTGATGGTATAGGTATCCACATTGCCATCAGTTCTGGTTTTTTGTATGTTGACAATTCCGTTGCCATCCAGGCCGTTAAGACCGTTCACACCATTCAAACCATTGAGTCCATTCAGCCCGTCTGCGCCATTCAGCCCATCCACGCCATTGGTCACGGTGAATGTGGTCGTTGATCCGTCAGAAAATGTGATGGTGTAGGTATCGATACTGCCGTTAGTAGAGGTTTTGGTGATGTCAGAAATTGTTTTGCTTTGTTCAATTGTCAGCGTCACATCCGCAAAGTCGCTGGCGTAATCGGTTCTGAAGTCTCCGTTGTATTGCTCCGAAAACACCTTTAGCGTATAGCTTCCCACTGCAAGCCCTTGTGGGATGGCGATGGACAGCGCACCTCTTGCGGTATCAGGTTGTGCCAGCCTGCTATAGTACAGTATATTGCCACTGTCATCCACTATCATTGCTGATATGTACTCGCGAGGCGCAGTTGTGGCGTTATAAGGTGTTGCACCGGTATAGTCAACGATTACGCTGCCGCCTGTCGTTTCGGCATAAACCGCTGCTGTTGAAACCGCAAAGCTGCGGCTGCTGTCTTTTAGCGTCAGCTTCCATTCCGAGGGTGAAGAAGACTCAACCCGTGCCAGCGCGCCTGAAGGTTTGCTGCCCTCTGCGGCAGACGCAAAGAGCACGGAATCCTTGTTCAAATTAAAGGCTGGACGCGAACTTAGCCATAAGGCAACGTTAAAACCAGGGTAATAACCATATGCTGGCCAATAACAGCTCGCTATCGTATTATCATATACATAGGTTGGAGTCGAACGCATCCACCAGTATGCAAAGTCTGATGTGCCGATGACATATGCGCTGCGGGAATCATCTGTCGTTAAGAAAGCATCATACTCCTGCATGGAAATAGCAAAGATTCTGTCACCCGTAAGACCAGCCGAAACATGTCCTTCCACTTCAGCTTTACTTGTTGATAGTACCGCAGCCTGTTCTAGTCCGGAAAAGCGATTCGACAGAAATTCGCTGCACCAGCGTTGCAGCGCGCTTTCTTCGTATACGTTACTGTAGCGTGATTCGTCATCAAATTGGACAAATGAAAACGCATATTCAGACAGCAAAAACAGCGGGTCGGTTACGGCATTTGTTCCGTCCGAATATGTTCCACCATTTCCATCAGTGGCCAGCACCTGCCATTTGACGGGTGTGGGATTGTCAACCCCGTCATCCGTTGCGTCGTAATCTCCAAAATAAACCCAATTTGTGCCTCCGCCTACAATACCAAAGCTGTTTTCGGCATCCAGCCGCATGGCGGCGGAATTTGGCGCTGCAGACGCGACTATCGGTAACAGCGATATAATCAGCAGAATGGCAATTATCAATGGAATAAATTTGCTCCTCATCTGTTTTCCCCTTTTGATATATTTATAAATAGTTTTCACTAGCTGTATAAAACGATTCTTACCTTTGGCTGAATAATGTTTAGTGCTGTTTTTTTCAGCAAAACCAGCACTAAGTTCAGCAGGGGTATGTGTTGTATTTTAACCAAACATATATCTTTAGCGATTAGATAAGATTACGGTGATTTACCCTTATTGACATTATAAATATTCTGTAATAATTAATCAATAAGTTATACATTTAATGTTTGTAAAGCGATCGAAATATCACTGTGATGGAGTATTCTGTAGGTTAAAAAGCAAAAACGATATGGTAGCTTTTTTCATGAGGTGTTATAATCATTTACGCAAAAATGCTGAACATGCTAGGAGATAATCAAATGAGAATGTTAAGAATTGAAAGGCAATTTAACGTTTCACCTGAAAAGGTATTTGCAGCATTCACCAATCCAACAGATATGCGCGTTTGGTGGACAGAAGACACTGTATTTGAAATCGATCTGCAAGTTGGCGGAAAATACGCCATAACAAGAAAAGAAGGTGAAGCGATATTGAGCATGACAGGTGAGTATCTGGAAATATCGTTTCCACATAAACTGAAATATACCTGTGCCATGCTTGACTTTTCCTCGGTCATTGACACGATCACAATAGAAATCATATCGGACGGTAAAGGCGGATCATTGATGACGTTTATTCAAGAAGTTGAAGGTATAGACAGTGAATTAATGCAATTGTCTGAAGGCACTGTGTCGGAAAGTGAAAAAGGCTGGCAAATGGGGTTTGACTTAATGAGAGATAATTGGGCTGGTACCAATTCATAATATGTGATTGCTGTCATAGCAATCGATAAAAGGCAAAATAATATGATTCAGAAATTTACCGATAAACACAATCAAGAAGCATCGCTCTATCCGCAATATCATCTGGCAAGGGTGGTCTCGCAATACAATGAAATATATAAGGTGGCCACAGAAGATGCAGAACTGCTTGCCCAAATTTCCGGCAAGCTTCGCCACGCCTGTGCTGAATTAATGGATTTCCCGGTTGTCGGCGATTTTGTGATGATCGATCGGATTGACGCAAAACATGGCAACGCAGTTATCCACCATGTGCTTTCCCGAAAAAGCTTGTTTGTCAGAAAAGCTGCAGGAACGTCACACGATGTTCAGCCGATCGCTGCGAACATCGACACGGTTTTTATTTGTATGTCCTTAAACCACGATTTTAATCTGCGCAGGTTGGAGCGGTATTTATCAATCGCATGGGATAGCGGTGCCATACCGGTGATTGTACTCACCAAATCCGATATTTGCACCAACTTGCCCGAAAGATTAACGGATGTCGAAACGGTGTCTGTTGGCAGCGATGTTATTGTCACATCATGCATAGATGAGAACGGCTATAATGCCATTAATAAATACATCACAACTGGTAAGACGGCCGCATTTATCGGCTCATCCGGCGTTGGTAAGTCCACATTAATAAACCGCCTTCTTGGTGACGACATCATCGAAACAAAGACGATCAGAAAGAATGAAAAGGGCCAGCATTCAACAACCAGACGTGAACTCTATTATGTTCCATGCGGCGGCGCTGTGATCGATACACCCGGCATGCGTGAGATTGGCGTGGACACTGCAGATTTATCAACAACGTTCGCAGATATTGAAGAGATGCAATGCCGTTTTTCTGACTGCCGGCACGAAAATGAACCGGGCTGCATGGTCAGACAAGCCATACGTGATGGCATGATATCGAACGAACGATTTGAAAATTATAAAAAACTGCAAAGAGAAACCAAGTATGACGGGCTTAATTCCAGGCAAATCGAGAAAGAGAAAATCAACGATATGTATTCTGGCTTCGGTGGCATTAAAAATGCCAAGGACTATATCAAAAACAAGAACAGAATTGACTGAGAATAAGGAAATTAAAGACACAATTATATGAGAGAGATTATTTGAGCAGCAATATCAAGGGCAATAAGTTTAAATTCTTGACAGTTTAGATGCTTTACTATATTATGTGCACATGAATAATCATGATAAGCTCGAAATTTACAACCAATTTATCAGAATACACAACAAATTTTCTCTGATTAAGAGGAAGCTCGTTGACGTGAGCGATACCACCAAGCTGTATCCCGCCGAAATGCAGGTGCTTTGCCTTATCATCAACAATGAATCGACCGTTACCGATATTGCTGCAACTCTCAGCATCACAAAAAGCGCCGCGTCACAGCTGGTTAAGAGACTATGCAGTAAAAATATGCTGGAAAAGCACAGGGAAGAAGAAAACGAGAGAACGGTTTTATTAAGCTGCACAGATAACGGCCGCTCTGCGGTGAACGATTTTTTCAACAATCAGACACAAGCTTTCGGAGAGATGGTACAAGCATTTTCAACTGTATCCAGCGCAGAAATGGATACGATACGCGTTTTTCTGAACCGGCTAGAAATAATGCTCGATAAGAAATTACAGTAGCTGATAATGACGTGCTTTTTTTGTTTAATAGTTAAGCATATTAAAATTAAAGGAGATATACAATGAACGCGAAAGTTTACTATTTCAGTGGAACAGGCAATACAAAATTGATATCCGAAAAGCTGGTCGAGCGTTTTGGCGCGAGAAACATGGGTGCGGTACAAATGATACCCGCGGAAAGTGTGGACACGATTGCGGCGCAGCACGGCGATGTCATTGGAATCGGATTTCCGGTTTATGATCTAAAACCTCCGAAAATAATGATGGAGCTACTCAAAAGAACTGGCAAGACAAGTTCACAAAACAAAGCCTTTGTGTTTAACACATACACATCTTATCCTCTCGATGCAAACGCCTATGTTATCAAAGCACTGCATGATAAGGGATTTACAGTGATCGCTGAGGACGGTTTTAAATCTCCCGGCGCATGCGTATATCTCTACGCAAATCCCAATAATGTGATTATCAAAAAAAGCGCTGCCTTTTCGAGGGGCATTGATGCTCAAATCGATTGTTTTGTTGAACGTGTTATTCAATCAGTCGATACTGAAGCGGTTAAAATCAAATTCAATCCGCTCAATCGTCTACATCAAGCATTCTCTAAAACAACACTCGGCAACATATTCTATAAAAACCTTCAGAAAAACGAAAACTGTATCAATTGTGGACAATGCGTCAGCGTTTGCCCTGACTCAAATCTTTATATCAAGGACAATAAACTCATCATTGAAAGGCCCAATGGATGCATGTGTTGTTTACGCTGTGTGCTGATATGCAAAAGACGTGCTATCAATTTTTCTAGCTCGAAGAGACGAGGGGATTATACAAAAGAATGTATTGAGAGAGCCTATGAGAACGCAGTGACTTGAATAAATGAACTAGCGCATATCTAACTAATGAAATAATCAAAGATGACTGCTATAATAATTTTAGATAATTGCTGCGGCGAGGCTATATGCGAAAAACACGTATAAAGAAAAAGTTGTGTTTCGGATTGGGCGTGATTGTTTTGATTGCCATATCAATATTTGCTTTTCGTGTCGATATCAACGTGGTAGAATACGTTTTATCAAGCGATAAAGTGACTGACAGCATAAGGATTGCGCTTATTGCAGATTTACATAGTTGCGATTATGGTGAGAATCAACATGAATTGTTAAGTTTAATCAACACACAACATCCTGATATCGTTTTGCTTGGCGGCGATATCGTGGATGATAAACTGCCTCAGCATAAAGCGATAGAATTTCTTTCTCGTATTTCCGATCAATATCCGTGTTATTACGTGTCTGGCAATCATGAATTTTGGAGCGGCGATATCAAAGGCATCAAATCAATGATCAAAAGCCATGGTATTCATGTGCTGGAAGGGAACAGTGAAAAAATTGAAATCAACGGTCAGACTATAGAAATTTTCGGCATTGATGATCCGCAAATCGGACGATCCGTATTCAAACGTCAGCTTAACGATTGCGGCAACGCCATTGATACATTGCACTATTCCATATTGCTCACGCACCGTGCCGAGCATTTTGAAAGCTATGCGCAATATCATTTTGATCTGATATTGAGCGGTCATACACATGGTGGCCAATGGTGTATTCCCGGTGTAATAAACGGGCTGTTTGCGCCAAACCAAGGCCTCTTCCCCAAATATGCAGGCGGCCTGTATCAGCTTGATGATACGTTTATGATTGTGAGCCGTGGGTTAGCGAAAGAGAGTACGCGCCTGCCCAGAATATTCAACCGTCCCGAAATTGTAATCATAGATATTGTTAAAGCGTAATGAACCATTGCAAACCGCTCTTGATTATATTTGGAAAGTGAAATAAAATCTATATGAATGTGTATTAGCGCTGCATAAAAAATTGTTTGACTGTTTGGAGCGGATGATATGGAATCACTGAACAAACAAGTACAAGTTTACACAGAATGTTTGCGTATCGGGAACATACAAAAAGCCTATAAAGGAATATTAACATTTATGTCCGAACTAAAGGGTTTTCTTGAGCGTCAACACACAGATTATTTGGCAAGTGCTATGTATTTTGGCTATATGGATATGACTTATTTTGCTTTTACGCCGCCTGCATTAAGAGACAAGAAGCTTAAAATCGCTATTGTGTATTTGCATGAAGAATACAGATTCGAGTTATGGCTCGCCGCCAATAACCGCAGCATTCAAGCAGCGTACATCAAGATGCTTGAGTCAAAGGATTTAGGCGAATACATACTTTCGCATGTTCAGCCGGGTGTGGATGCGATTGTCTCTGCTCTGATTATACAGCAGCCTGATTTCGATCAGCCTGACAGCCTTAAAATAAGAATAGCAGAAAAGCTTGACACGTTCGTCAATGACATGGCATTACTGATTAAATAAAGGAGTCATAGCAATGAAAAGACCAACCGTCCGTCTCATTCTTATAGCAATTGTGGTTTTCATGTTTATCGCAGCGGGGTGCGCTTCACAGATGCTTTCGGATGATTTTGATGAAGCAGAAGTCAAAGCAGCCGCAGAAAATGTGATATCGCTGATCAACAGCAAGGATTCACAATCGCTCAAAGAGCTTTGTACGGTGCAAATGAAAGCCGCGCTGACAGATGATTTGCTGGAGCAGCTATATGAGGCAATCGGCGAGGGTGGAGCCTTCATAGAAGTTGAACAGATGAGCGTGACGGCAATGACGGATGAAGCGAGCGAGGAAGTGTATGCCGTTGTTATTGCACGGGCAAAATATGATATCAAGACGTTTGTCTATACGATCAGCTTTACAAAGCAAGTAAAGCTCGCCGGATTGTATTACAGATAAACAGTTTGCTGCGATAAAGAAGCCTATAATTGCTTGGGCAGCACTTTATTCTACGGTGTGAATCTGAATTATTTTAGTCATGATGCGAATGCGTGTTTCATCAATCAGAAGACTGTGTATATGCTTAGTAAGCGAGATTTGGAGAACGGTTATATATGGACACGAGAGAGAATTTGTTTTTCGATTTTAGAGGTGCCGTTTCGATTCGCAAATGCGGCGAGATCGTATTTCAGCGTGCATTTGGATATGCCGACCTTGCCAATAAGGTGCGAAACCAGTTGGAATCCAAATTTGCCACAGCGTCTGCTGGCAAGATATTTGTGGCCGTCGCCATTTTGCAGTTAATCGAGCAGGGCATGCTCAAATTTGATTCGCGAATTGGCGATCTTCTTGACTTCGAGCTCAAACGCATAGACCCTAAAATCACGATTCAGCAGCTGCTCACGCACACATCCGGTATCCCTGATTATTTTGACGAGAGTGTAATGAGCGAATATGCCGAACTCTGGCGTGATTATCCGAACTATAAAATTCGCAGCTCGAATGATCTGATTCCGCTTTTCATTGACAAGCCAATGATGTATACACCCGGTGAGAGGTTTTTATACAACAACACCGGTTACGTTGTTCTTGGCATGGTGATCGAAATCATTACAGGCATGCCTTTTGATAAGCATCTTAAGGAGGCCATATTTGAGCCTTGCGGCATGAACAACACAGGTTATTATGAATTGGACAGGCTTCCTGAGAAATGCGCCAATTCGTATATTTATGATACTGAATCAAGCGAATACTACACCAACATATACAGTGTGGATGCCAAAGGGACAGGAGCGGGCGGCGCGTTTACCACTGTGCTCGATGTCGATCTTTTTTGGGATGCGCTGCTCTGTGATAAGCTGATATCGCCGCAGATGCGCCTTGATATGATGCGTGTACAGAGCACTGACGGTGATTCCCACTACGGTTACGGTGTTTGGCTCGATAAGGTTGGCGTGAATAAGTATTTTCCGCATTTTGAAGGCTGTGATCCCGGTGTCAGTTTTATATCATCATACAACCTTGATTTGCGTGTCAGCAAAACGCTGGTCAGCAATTTTGGCGACAACGTGTGGGATATCAGCGAAAAACTCGAACCTGTTTGATTATCCGAATGCCATTTGAATAACGAGGCCATACTATCAACATCCCAGAGTGGGGGAGGATGGCCTTTGTTTCCGGATAAAATCTATTACGAGCCCGCTGTGCTCAATTATGAGCTTGGACAACAGCTAAAAACCAAATATGCGCATTTGCCGTGGCTTCCAATAGAGAGCCATAACAATATTGAAGCGCTCCGCAGCAACTCGAACACAGAGTTTGCGCGCATGAAACGGCATTTGATTATCGGCGTACGCAAATCTTTGAAATACACACCCAATCATAAGGTTTCGGATTTTCTTGTCCCTTATACATCATCGGGCTGCAGCGCAATGTGTCTTTATTGTTATCTTGTCTGCAATTACAACAAATGCGCGTATCTTCGGCTGTTTGTCAACCGTGAGCAAATGATGGACAAGCTGATTAAAACCGCAGAAAAATCGGACAAGGAGCTGGTGTTTGAAATCGGCAGCAACAGCGATTTAGTGTTGGAAAACACAATCACAGCCAATCTTGAATGGACAATATCACAATTTTCAAAATCGCAGAAAGGCAAGCTGACGTTCCCGACAAAGTTTGATATGATACAGCCGCTGCTGCCTCTTGATCACAGGGGAAAGGTCATCATGCGCATGAGCGTCAACCCGCATGAGATCATACGTAAAATCGAGTTTGGTACATCCGATTTGCATTCAAGGATTGGTGCGCTCAACCGCATGTGTGAATCGGGCTATCAGGCCGGTCTGCTGATTGCGCCTGTTGTGCTGATGGATAGCTGGCAGCAGCTTTACACACGGCTGGTCGATCAGCTTGCCGATGAGCTGACCGAGAAAACAAAAAAACAGCTTTTTATCGAAATCATATTCATGACATACAGCTTTGTTCACAGAGCGATAAACAAAGAAGCTTTTCCAAATTCCGCTGATCTTTATGACCAGAAGATGATGACAGGACGAGGGCGGGGTAGATACTGCTATAAAGAGGATGTGCGCTGCCATGCAGAGAATTTTTTAAGAGAGCTGATTTTAGATAAGCTGCCCGATGTCCCGATCATCTATGTGGTATAAAAAAGAGGCCCCTGAAAGGAGGCCATAAGTATCTTTGTCGCTATCCTATCTGTTCTTCATCCGCCGCCGAGTACGCCTCTGTCAGCTTCTCCCATAGTCCCTGTTCCGGCACCACCTAGCCCCGGCTGGATTTCAGTGCCCGGGATGGGCGTCATTTGGCCCTGATCGGCCCCGAAGCCCGGCGCTGGAGTCAGAATGGGTGTCGGCACTGCTGGCGGTATATCCCTGTTATCGACCGCACAGCCTGAAAGAAAAACCGCCGACATCAAAAAAGTACATAAAACGAAAAATGCTTTTTTCATATGTCTGTCCTCCTCATGAAACTATTGTTGACCTGATTGATAGTAAATATGAAGTTCAATTGTTGGCATTCATGGATAGCCATAATTTAAAAAAAAGAATCAGTTTAACAGAGCCATTGAAAGGTGACGCAGTAAGAAGGATAGTCTATGAAGCTTGATTACAACCAGATCAAAGAAGAATTTTTATAATTGTTGATTCAAAAAGCGTTTGGTATTTGGCATCAAGCGACGGCTGCCATGTATCATGCCGTGCCATGAGCATAATTTACGGCATATCTATTTTCAGACAAGCAAGCAGCTAGATAAATATGATCAGATGACGAAGAACCACCATGTGGCGTTATGCTGTTCAAATGTTTCCGCAGAAGGCATCGCCTCGGATATCGGAACATGGGAACAAAATCCGATGCTGAATAAAATCTATATACAGCATCATAAAGGCTCGTGCGATGCGTATAGCAACGCGCCGGACCAAGTGGTTATCAAAATCGAGCTTAAACCCGTCGTTCTCTGGAAATACATAGACGGGCAGCCCGCTAGAGATTTTCTGAATTTTGAACAGAAAACAGCCGAGCGACATTTCTATTTTGATCAGTATCCGAATAATTAGCAAAGCGGGAGCTCGGCATTTCTGACGCGCTCCCGCATACTTTAAGTTATTTGCGCCCAGGCTTTTTGGCGTAATCGCTCATGACGTCCTTGAGTATCTCGACTGTTTCATGCGAATCGTTCAGCTCCTGCTTTAAACGGCTGATTTCCGCCTCAAGCGCCATCACCTTAACCGATTCTAGGTCGTCACCGACGCGCCGTGCTGCACGTTCATCCGGGTTTTTTTTTTGCTGCTTGCCAGATTGCTTTGTGCTGTCTGCCATAGAGCTCACCTCTCTGATTACATATTCCTGTTCAAGGTGTTCGTTAAACTTTCCGCGCTTTACGTAATGCGTATGCAAAAGCTTATGAGACACATGGCTGTTGGGGTATTCGAGATAGTCCTCATACAGCTTTTTGACAGAAGGGTTCTCATGTGATTTGCGCAGCGTTTTGCCTTCATCCTCGTCATAAATTCCGCGCATTCTTTTTTCACGTACATCCGGATCTTTTGATCTTGGCTGGCCGCCGCCCATGATGCAGCCGCTTGGACAGCCCATCACCTCAATGAAGTGATATGGCGACTCGCCGTTTTTGATCTGATCCATCAGTATTTTCGCGCCCGCAAGGCCGCTTGTGACAGCCACCTTCACCGTAACACCGTCGAGGAACTGATATGCAGGCAGCGGGTTTTCGATTGTCAGCTCCGCTGTTTTGATCTGCTCTAAGCCAACGATGGGGGTGACGTGTAAACCTTCAAATGGCAGCTCGCGACCGGTGACGACTTCATAGACAGTGCGCAAGGCCGCTTCCATCACGCCGCCGGTGACGCCGAATATATCGGCCGCACCAGTCGACATACCAAGCGGATTATCGAATTCGCGGTCAGCCAGCTTGTTAAACTCGATACCCGCCTCGCGTATCATCTGACCAAGCTCTCTCGTTGTCAAAACAGCATCCACGTTGGGTACATCGTTGTTGCGCATCTCATGCCGTGCGATTTCAAATTTTTTGGCAGTACACGGCATCACCGACACCACATACATATCCTTGGGATCAACGCCGATTTTTTCTGCGTAGAAAGACTTGACCAGCGCGCCCAGCATCGTATGCGGTGATTTGCATGTGGAGAGATGTGCCAGCTGTTCGGGATACGTGTGTTCGATGTATTTGATCCAGCCGGGGCTGCATGAAGTGATCATCGGCAGCGTGGCTTCACCGCCCGTCAGCGCCGCTTTCACGCGAGAGAGGAATTCTGTGCCCTCTTCAAGTATTGTCAAATCCGCTGTGAAATCGGTATCGAAAATATCATCGAAGCCGATTGCTGCCAGCGACTGCGCGAGCTTGCCTGTGACGCGCGCGCCCGGCTCAAGCCCGAATTCTTCACCGATCGCCACACGAATCGCCGGTGCCACCTGCACCACGCAACGCTTGCTCTTATCGCCAATGGCACGCCAGACAGGCTTGATGGCGTCTGTTTCCTTCAGTGCGCCCACGGGGCAGACCACCGTGCACTGGCCACAGAACACGCAGTTGACGGTACCCAAGGGCATATCCATCGCAGGCCCGATTACCGTCTCAAAGCCTCTGTTCTGCGCGTTTAATATACCGGTACCCTGAATTTCGTTGCACACCGTCACGCAGCGCCTGCAAAGCACGCATTTGGACATATTGCGGGTGATAGACACTGATTTTTCCATGATGCACTCACTGTGATCGCCCTCAAAGCGTGATTCGTGAACACCGAGTGTTTTGCCAAGCTCTTGAAGCTCGCAGTTTTGGTTGCGCTGGCAGCTCAAGCAATCCTTATCGTGATCTGACAAGAGCAGCTCGTAGAGCACACGCCGCGCACTGCGCACCTTTTTCGTATTGGTGTGAACGACCATGCCTTCGGACACCTTTGCCAGACAGGAGGCTTGGAGCGATTTAGCACCTTCAACCTCAACCACGCAGATTCGGCATGAACCAAACTGATGAACGCCATCGAACCGACAGAGCCCGGGTATGTTGATGCCAATGGTTTTGGCCGCCTCCATGATGGTTGTCTCTTTTGGCACTGTGACAGCTTGCCCGTTAATCGTCATATTGACCATCATCCGCTACCTCCTTTCACAATGCAGGCAGCGCATCGCTTCTGCCATTGCATTGAGCTTGTGATATCCCTTGATAACCTCGTCGAACGAATTCTTGCGCGTTTGCGGATCAAGCATCTCGAGTTCAAAGCGCGCATGTGCGATGATCTCATCGTCGTCAGTGATTTCCGGTATGTCGATTGGCTCACCCTTGTTGAGCTTGCCGCTGCCTCCAAGATACTTATCAATGGAGATGGCTGCCTTCTTGCCGTCCGCAATCGCGCGAATCACTTCATCGGGACCGCGCGTCACATCGCCGCCTGCGAAAACGCCTTCCATTGTGGTCATTTGCGAATCGTCCTGCAGCAGCGTGCCCCATTTGGTGATGCCGATCTCGTCTCTGCCAATGAACGGGAAGTCCGCAAACTGGCTGACCGCCGGAATCACCATATCGGCTTCAAGCGTAAAGTTGGAATCTTCCACAAGCACGCTGCGGCGTCGGCCCGAAGCATCAAAGTCGCCAAGCTGCATTTTGACGCATTCCACCTTGCAAACTTTGCCGTCCGATCCGGCAATAAATTTCATCGGAGCTGCGAGTTCAATGATCTCAATGCCTTCTTCAAGCGCTTCGTGTACCTCAACCTCATAAGCAGGCATGGAATCAATCGTCCTTCTATAGAGAATCGTGACCTTATTGGCACCAAGCCGCAGAGCGGTTCGCGCGGAGTCTATCGCGGTGTTGCCGCCGCCGATGACCATCACGTTCTCACCCATTTCGATAGGCTTGTGCGTATTGGCCTTTTTGAGGAAACGTATGCCATGAATCACGCCCGGCAGGTTTTCGCCCGGGATGTTCACTTTCTGCGGCAATTGCGTGCCAGTAGCGATGTATATCGAATCGTATTTCTTTTTCAGATCGCTGAATGTTAAGTCTCTGCCAATTTCGGTGCCAAGGTGTATTTTCACGCCTGATTGCTCGATCAGCTTTACCTCATGCGCCAGCACATCCTTAGGCAGCCGGTATTCGGGTATGCCGTATGCCAGCACGCCGCCCGCGGTATCATGCTCTTCAAACACGTCCACATCGTAGCCGATACGCGCAAGATAGTACGCGCATGTCAGGCCGGATGCGCCCGCACCGATGACTGCCACGCTTTTGCCGTTTCTTGGGAACACGATGTCATGCGTGTAGGCCTTTTCATTCTGTATCGCATAGTCGGATACAAACCGTTTTAATTCGCATATGGCTACGGCCTCATCCACAGTGCGTCTGCGGCATTTGCTTTCGCACGGCCGTGTGCAAATACGCCCGCAAACGGCGGGGAAGGGGTTTTCCTGCATAATCAGCCTGTACGCATCGATGAACCGGCCGGAGGCAATCAGTGACATATACCCTGGAACATTGACATTGGCGGGGCATGTGTTTTCGCACGGCGATATGAAAAGTTCAGAGCAAACACCTGCGCGGCAGTATTTGTTTCGGATATGCTCATCATACTCTTCGCGGAAATATTTGATCGTGGAAAGCACGGGGTTGGGCGCTGTCTGGCCAAGGCCGCACATCGCCGTTTCCTGTATCGTCTCACCAAGTTCGATTAGCAGTTCCACATCGCCTTCTTCGCCGTCGCCCTGCGTGATGCGTTCGAGAATCTCGAGCATTCTCTTTGTGCCGATACGGCAGGCTGCGCATTTACCGCACGATTCATCGCGTATAAAGTCCATGAAATAACGCGCTGTATCCACCATGCACGTGTCCTCGTTCATGATGATCAAGCCTCCCGAGCCCATAATCGCGCCCAGCTTTTTCAACGGCTCATAGTCGGTTTTAACGTTCAGATCCTGAGTGGTCACACAGCCGCCCGATGGGCCGCCGATCTGTGCGGATTTGAACTTCTTTTTATCCGGTGTGCCGCCGCCGATCTCGAATATGATATCACCCAGCGGTATGCCGATAGGCACCTCGACGATACCTGTGTTGACCACGTCACCGGCCAGCGCGAACACCTTGGTGCCCTTGCTTTCCTCAGTACCAAACTGCGTGTACCATTCGCCGCCTTTGTCGATGATGACAGGGATGCTCGCAAGCGTTTCCACGTTGTTAATGATCGTGGGTTTGCCGAAAAGACCTCTTTGGAACGGGAACGGGGGTTTTTGTTTGGGCTCGCCGCGTTCTCCCTCTATGGAGGCCATCAATGCCGTTTCCTCGCCGCATACAAACGCGCCCGCGCCGATGCGTATCTCAATATCGAACGAGAAGCCGCTGTCGAATATATTGCTGCCTAAAAGACCCGCGCTGCGCGCTTCCTCAAGCGCCGCTGTCATTCTGTCAACAGCGATGGGGTATTCGGCACGCACGTAGATGTAGCCCATGTTTGCGCCGATGGCATAGCCGCCTATCAACATACCCTCGATAACCGTGTGCGGATCACCCTCGATAATGCTTCTGTCCATAAATGCGCCAGGGTCACCTTCATCGGCATTACAGACAATGTATTTGCTGTCGCCCGGCTGCTTCGCTGCCGCTTCCCATTTGACACCCGCAGGAAAGCCCGCGCCGCCGCGTCCTTTGATGCCAGAGGATTTGACTTCCTGTATCACCTTTTCGGGTGTCCATTCATTCAGCGCCTTATATGCGGCAAAGTAACCGCCATTGGCAATATAAGCCGCAATATCACCGTATTCGATTGAGCCGCAGTTGCGCAGTGCGATTTTGACCTGTCTCTTAAAGAACTCGATATCGTCGATGATAGGCACATGCTTGCCGAGCGAGTGATCATAAAATGTGTATTCTTCGATCACCTTTTTGCCTTTGATATGCGATTCAATGATTTGCTTTGTCTTTTGCTCATCCAGATCCGTATAAAACACCCTGTCTGGAAGCACAAGCAAAACCGGACCAACGGCGCACGTGCCCATACAGCCCGTCTGATACACGCTGACTTTCTTGCCAAGTCCGGCGTTTTGTATTTCACTGACGATGGTGTCATAAACCAGCCCACAGTTGGATGATACACAGCCGGCACCGCTGCATACATACAATCTGTAATCATATTTTTGCAACGTTTTATTGTATTCGTCTTTGATTTGATTAAGCTGCGCTAAATTTCTGATCTCTTTCAAAATATTCACCCCCTATTCATCGTACTTGGACAGTATCGCGCCAAGCTTGTTCACGTTCACCTGCTTGTAGACCACGTCATCGATCATCACAGCAGGGGCAAGGCCGCATGCGCCGATACACCGCGCAACCTCAAAAGTAAACTTACCGTCAGGAGTCGTTTCTCCGATTTCGATTCCAAGCCGATCCTTTAACGCCTCCACGATTTTTTTACCGCCGCGGACATAGCATGCGGTGCCCATGCACACGCGAATGGTGTGAAGCCCTCTGGGCTGTGTGGAAAAGAACGAGTAGAACGTCACAACGCCCGAGACCTCCGAGAGAGGCAGGTTCAACGAATCCGCAATAAACGTCTGTACCTCAAGCGGCAGATGTCCGCAAACCTCTTGAGCCAGATGCAGAATCTGTATCAGACTGCCGGGCTTGTCTTTGTACAGGTCAATGATGTTGGTAATCGCCTCAAGTTGATTCTCATTGCACGCCCCGCAGCAGCCGCACGTTTCAGATATTGTGCTCATCTTTAACCTCCAGGCATGTTAAATTTGGGTAGATTGTGTTTTCTGTGATGGTATTTCTCATGATCATGATATCAAAGCTTTGTTAAGGATTAATGAGATTTCTTCACATTTTATTCGGCTAAGCGCATAATTATGGCGACATGAATCAAAAAGCTGCTCGAATTCTTCACATTTTCATCACAAACAACGCTGATGACGCCTATCTGAATAAAATATTGATTGCTGATGCTTGTTATTGCGAAACTGTTGGTATAATATAAAACGATAACAGCAAGCAAAATTGGTTCGGATTGAGGGTGTCGATGAAGCAGATTCGCTTTTTAATCGTTGATCCGGAGGCCGAAGTCAGGGCAACGCTGAAAACCTATGCTGCACTTGAGAACTTTGCCATTGATGAAGCCGCGGACGGCATAGCCGCCTTAAAGCTGTTCAGGCGCAACGATTATCATATCATTATTATGAATGCCAATCTTCCCGAGCTTGACGCCTATCATGTGTGCAGGCAGATTCGCAAGAGCTCACATGCGCCCATCATCATGCTGTCACGTCAAAGCAATGAAGAGGAAAGGCTGCTTTACTTTGAAATCGGCGTGGACGATTTTATTGAAATGCCTTTTTCCTGCAAAGAATTAATGGCTCGGATACATGTGCTGTTGCGACACAGTGCGCACCATGAGGATTACACGCCGCGTCGTCTGATATTTGACGGACTTTGTATCGATATCGCCGCGCGTGTGGTGTTCGTGGACGGCGAGGCTATAACACTCACGCCAAAAGAATACAAGCTGCTTTTGTTCCTTTCCAAAAACCCGCATCAAGCCATGTCACGCGAGCAGATACTGCGCGAGGTTTGGGGTGAGGATTTTTTCGGCACAGACCGCACCGTTGATACGCATATCAAAACGCTGCGTGAGAGTATTAGGCCTTATCAGGATTATATCGGAACGGTGTGGGGGTATGGCTACATTTTCAAAAGCTAATTATCATCAGAATACCTCAGAACGGATTAATTGTGCAGATACGGCTTATATCTGTCCGTTTGAAATCTCATAACCTAATAAAGGAGTCGATAAAATATGGATAGCTTTCTGGCCGATGTCGTCAAATGGGCCGATAAAGAACAAGCAATTGATTCCATGCTGCTGGTGGGTTCACATGCGCGAGGAACGCAGCGGCCCGATTCGGATGTTGACATTGTGATACTGACTGCTGACAAAGCATGCTTTATTAACGATGTATCTTTTGCTTCCCAGTTCGGCGAGATTTCAAGGCTTGAGACAGAGGAGTGGGGCATATTGACAGCGTTGCGCGTGTTTTATAAGAACGGGCTTGAAGTCGAATTCGGCTTCGCTCCGCTTGAATGGATGGGCATTCCGGTACCGGAAGGCACAGATCGTGTTCTGCGTGACGGTTACCGTGTACTCATCGACAAAAACGATCGGTTTCGAAATGTTGAATTCTCGCAGCATAATGCGCTGAATACTAACGTTCCTTCTCGCCAAGAAGCTTAAGCGGCTCTGCTTTTAAGTTTCCACGAATAGCCGCCCATGCGATGAGAAGTGCAAGTGGTATTATAGCCGAGCCATAGAGAAAGCCCTGCGATTCACCGATCTCAATTGAAATCGTGGCGCTGTCGGCTTCGTTATCGGCACTGTTTATCCAGTCACTGTATGTTGTATCAAACGCCTGCTCTGGTTTAAGCGAGCTTATGCTTGGGGCAGCTATGTCGGTAAGAGCATTGCCTGCCAAACTGCCGAAAGCAAATGCCGGGACAACGATAGCAATTACAGCCGCAAGCATCGACAGCGTGCAGAGCATTTTGCTTAATCCAAGCGAGCGCTCGATGGCCGTGCGTCTTCGCTGCTTCGATATGAACAAGTGGCAGAATAGAATGACGGTGAAAAACGTTGTGACCGCGCCGACAGCGAAAATAAGTAACGCCATACTCCTCATATCGTCAAGACCGGCCTTTATCTTTGAATAGCCCTTGTCGTAAAACGTTAACTCGATGTCGTCTATGCCCAGCGCTTCCCAAACCGCCACGAAATCATTAATAGTCCCATTGGGTATCTGGAACGACGTAGAATAGCCTCTCATGGGAACGATGTCCTTGAAAGGGACACCATTTACAATGCTATCCGGATCGATACTCGATACGGAAGCCGAGGGGATGATGACTGCGTTGCCGCCCAGAGCATATGGCGTAAACGCACCCGATGCCATCACATTGTAAATGCCGACAATTTTGTAAGTATCGTTAGCAAATGGCGTCAGCGATCCGGCTTTACTATTCGAATGAATAGAGGCCCCGACTTCACCGTTAGTACCAAAAGCATAGGATGACGAATACCACATCGTACAGACCAGAGGCAAGGGCAGATTGTCTCCCAAAGAAAGCCCGTTTTTTTGCGCAAATCCCTGCTGAATGAGACATACATGATCGCCGTTATTGTATTCCTCATCGGTTATGTCTCGGCCTTCAATTATCTGTGCGTCTCCATTAAAGAAAGCCATGAGCAGCTTTGTATAGTTCGTGGGTATTACCGGTATGGTATGCCGAATTGATTCTCTTTCGGTCTGTATATATTCAATCCAAGCCTTGCCCTTTTGTGTTTCATAAAAGTCATCCGTCACTTCATCCCACAAAACAGCCGTATCATCGGTGGATGTCTGCCAAGGAATGCCCCAAGGGGTGTATTCATCGTATGAGTCAAAGTCTTTGTGCCCAAGCCTCATATGTAGCCCCACTATATAAGTACTATCGGCATATAGCTTATACGTATTCTTATCATAATGGTTACAGAACCATATTCTGATACCCTCGATGGTTGGATACCCCATCAGCACTTTTGTGACTCTTGCTTGAATGGGCTCGCCCGTTTCGCAGTCTTCAAGCGGCTGTATTTCAACAATCAGCTTGCTTTGCTCTATCTCCGCTTCAAACAAAGGATCGGTGAGAACGATATATCCAGGATCGTATGCGCAGTAAAACGGCCTCTTCTCTGGCTCGCGGATATAATTCGCACCCGAAAAATCAAGTGCAGATAGCGGTACTGTTTCTCCATAGGCGGGATACTTTCTATAGAGATAGTCCTTTATTTCGGCGTCCCAGACTCGGTGAGTATCAAGAGATGTCGCCTTTTGCTCCGCCGTACCAATGGTAATAAACATGTTTTCGATTCGCTGTATATTTTTATCCGCGATAGAACACAGATTGAAGCCAAGAATAAAGAAGGCTGTTGTGAGTATGAGAAGCACGAAAAAGAATAGCGTTTTAACCGGCGTCCGCATAAGCTGTTTAAGACTGCTCAAAATGACCATGTAACGCTCCTTTTTGCTATTCCGCTTTCATTTCTCCGTCGCTCATGACAAAGACATTGTCCGCCTGAGAGGCGACATAATCGTTGTGTGTGATGACTACCACCGAAAGGTTGCTCTTTTCCGAAAGCGTTTTTAATAGATTGACAACCATTTTTTCATTATTCGAATCAAGATTACCAGTGGGTTCATCCGCAAGCATTATCCTGCCGCCTGCTGCGAGTGCCCGTGCTATCGCGACACGCTGCTGCTCGCCTCCGCTCAGCATTTGAGGAAACTTGCGATACATGCTTTCGTCTATACCCACGCTGCAAAGAAGCTTTTCTGCAACGGGAGCGGCATCACGACGTTTTTTTCCTTGAAGCTCCATGGGGTACATTACGTTTTCTATGGCTGTTAGGAGCGGAAACAGATTGTAAGACTGGTAGATAACAGACGCTATTTCTTTTCGGTATTGGTCCCGGTTTAAAGTCTTAAGGCTCACGCCCTCGAAAGTTATATCTCCGCTTGTTGGGACGTCAAGCCCGGCCAGAAGCGAGAGCAACGTGGACTTTCCGCTGCCTGAACGCCCCGTGACAGCATAGAATCTGCCTGTCTCGAACGAGCAGGTCACATGTTTTAGCGCTTCCACACGCTGGTATCTGCTTACATACGTATAGCTTACATTCTTGACGGCAAGGATTTCGTTCATCATTTCCTCCTTACATCTTCCTTACGTTTCCGCTTTAACAAGCCCCGACATTGCGGTCCATTGACTCAGCTGATAGGCAGAGCCCGCAATGCCCAGTACAAAGCTCACAAAAAACATCAGAAAGGCCAGAATCGGTCCGGCTCCTGAATAACCCATACATAATACGGAGACAAGCAGGCCAAAAAGAGAACCCAAACATCCCAATATTGCATACTCAATAAACATAATGAGCACACATTCTTTTCGGCTCGTACCGAGCGACCGCATGAGAACCACTTCAATGCGCCTTGATTGCATCAATAAATACGACAGGGCATACCCGACCAAAGCGATTACGAAAAATACGACAGCGGCAAACCTGTACAATGTTTCAAGGTGGCTTTTTAAACGTGTTGCCGTCTTGATGAACGTTTCATCATGGACGCTTAATGCGCTTCCGTAAACATTTGCCATATTAAGCGGGTTAACAGATGAAAAGTAATACTCCTTCATGAATGCCTTGAATTCATCGAGATTCAGCGGATCAGCCACAGTAAACGTGGCGGAGTCACAGAACACATTAACGCCAGCTGCCTTGTGCTTATCTTTTGCCCAACCTACAGGGCAAAGCAGATCCATGTACGCTCCGCCTTCTGAACCTGCTGTAGACATGCTTCCAACTATCTGCAGGCTGCTCGTTCCCAAAGGTACAAGTGTAAAAGTAAAGTTGCTTGGATCGTATTTAAGACCATACAGTATGATCTCTATGCTATCTCCAAAGGAAAGGTGATTCATTTGCAGCCATATATCGTCAGCAATGCACATGGCATCATTTCCGCGCAGAAAATCAAAGCTGTATGAACTGCCAAGTTGAATATCCCTGTCCTGATAATTCGGTATCGCGTTTATATCATTGACGGCTTGCAGACGTATCTCTTTATATTTTTCTTTCTCATCAGGCAAATTTGAAAAGTTTGCAGCTAGCTGCATTGAGTAATAAAGGTCTTTGATATGGCCTGAGTTATTGATAGCATCTAGTATTTTACTGCTTATCTCTAACCCGACGACCTGAGTTCCGTTCAAATTGACTACATGCGCGGTTACGGGGATAGCCTCAGGTAATGTGCTCAGTTCCTGCTCATTAGTTTGTATTGCGCTTACATAAACGAATAAAAAAAATGAAATGATTAAAGATATAATCACAACGAGTGTGCTTTTTTGCTTGCGGCGCATAATGTTCAGTAGTGCCATCTTCAAATATAACATGAATTAAACCTATGCTTCATAGCAAAAACTTATCTTGATGCCATAATAACATAGCAAATGGTGTATTATTCAATATATAAAATTGACAATCACTAGCACTAATTTATCGCATTGGAAGTACAGCAGATTAAGCAATTCTCATTGCCTTATAAAAGTGCAAAGCAGCTGCACACCTTTATGTATTTCATCTGGCTCAAGATGACCGTAACCAAGCAGAAGCTTGTTCAAATGCTGCCCTTTTTCAATACAGTGATGATCAACCGGTATGATTTCAATGCCAAAGCCTCGTGCTTTTTTCATAAAATCAGTATCAAATACCATACCGTCAAATTCGATAGCGATATGCAGACCCGCGGCATCGCCCCAAGCGCGCCATGTCTCGCCAAAAGACTGTTTAAGTGCGGACAACAGCACCTTGCGGCGTTCGCCATACAGCCGTCTCATTTGATGCACATAGCGGTCGAATTTGCGCGTGCGCATATACTCTGCGAGCGTGGCCTGCTCGAATGGCGGATTCTGCACATCGGTATAAGTGCGCAGCCGACGCCATTGCCGGTGAAGCACACACGGCAGCACCATATAGCCGATGCGTAGCGCGGGGAAGAGCACCTTGCTGAATGTGCCGATGTAGATCACCCTATCTTTATCCATCGAGCATATCGGTGCGATGGGCTCACCGCTGTAGCGGAATTCGCTGTCATAGTCGTCTTCAATAATAAAGAGATCGTTTTCTAGCGCAAATCGTATCAGCGCAGCGCGCCGCGAAGCGGGCAAGATGCCGCCAAGCGGAAACTGGTGAGACGGCGTGACATACACGCCTCCGGCGTTTTGCTGCGTGAGGCGATCTGTCACAAGGCCATGCGCATCCACCGGCACTGCAAAAACGGGGCGGTTTCCAGCTTGCAGCACGCGCAGCATGCCAATATGACACGGGTCTTCAATATACAGTCCTTTGCCGTTTTGACAAAGCAGTTCGCACACAACGTGCAGCGCATGCGTGGCACCTGCTGTGATGAAAATATCGCAGGGCTCAACGCTAAGGCCTCTGCTTCGCAGCAGCCAGGATGATATTTCTTCGCGCAGCAAAGATAGCCCGTCCGGGCCTGAATATTCAAAATGCGTGAGTTCCATCTGCTCATAGGCTTTGCGCATCAGCAGCAGCCATTGGTATCTTGGAAAATGACGCAGTTCGGGTTTGCCTGTATCAAAATCAGCCAGCAGCGGCGGCTCGTTTATTGTTGGTGACTCATGCAATTGGTTCGGCAAAGGTTTGTCGATATGCAGCCCATCGGCAACCCGCGTGGATGCACCCTGTCGGCTCGTGACAAAGCCCTCTGCCAACAGCATTTCATACGCTTCGCTTGCGGTGTTGCGTGATATGCCAAGCTGTGAGGCGAGCAAACGCGTAGAAGGCAGCGCTTCGCCCGCATCAAGCACGCCATTTATAATCTGTTCCTTCAATGTGTTGTATATCTGGCGAGACAAAGAAGTTGGGCTGTTTCTGTTTAGCCTGATTCCCCACATAAAACCTCCAACTGGACCTAATAAAATATCATAAAACCGGCTCTTTTCATTTGGCGGTTTTCTTTTCATGATTATACCATATGGCTGTTAGTTTTGAAATGAGGTGTCTGCATGACAAAGACTGTGCCTGAACGGATTAAAGGATGTGCATTTTTGCTGGGTGCATTTTCTCTTGCAGGCTCATCTGTTGTTGCAGGGCGCGTTCTATCGGGTTTGCTTGGCAGCTTTACGATTTGTACTGTCAGTTTACTGATTGCGGTGCTATGCCTGCTGCCTTTTTGCGCAAAGCGCATGGTGATAGCAATCCGCAGTATTAACGGTAAACAATGGCTGATGCTAGCCGTGCAAAGCGTGTTCGGCATATTTTTGTTTCGGCTATTCTTTCTTCAGGGTTTGCAGCGCACATCGGCAGCGCAGGCCGGTATACTGACGGGCGCGATTCCTGCCATGACGGCACTACTTGCTTTGATAGTGCTAAAGGAGAAGGCCAGTGCCAAAACCTTTGCCGGTGTTTTGAGCACAACAGCCGGTGTGCTGATGATACATAACATCATGGAGCACGGGCTTGACTTGGAGCATGCGATCGGCAATTTGCTCGTGCTGTGCGCCGCGGCGAGCGAGTCGCTGTTCAATATCACGTCCCGGCTGTTTCAGCTTAAATCAACAGCAGATTCTCAAAAGCCGATCGAACCCATCGTTCAAACTGCGCTCGTATGCATTATGGCATTTATTTTTTGCCTGCTGCCTTCATTTCTCGAGCGTCCATTTGCTGCGCTCACGTTATTGGATGTGAAGAGCTGGCTGGCGCTTGTTTGGTACGGCGCTTTTGTGACGGCTGCCGCGTTCATCTGCTGGTACGCCGGCATCAAAAGATGCAGCGCTTATACAGCTGCCGCGTTTTCCGGAGCGATGCCGCTGACAGCGATGGTGTTATCCGTGAGCGTTCTTGATGAATCCGTTTTATGGCAGCAATGGGTGGGCGGCGCTTTGGTAATATGCGGCATGGTGCTGATTGGCTTAAAGCAAAAACACTCAACCAGACAGGCGGCTCAAATTGCAGCTGCTGATTATTAACAGATAATGATGGAGGATTATAATGAAAAAGTGCAAAGTGACTGTTGTAAAGACGAGCTTCTTTGAAGATCTGGCTTGTCAATATGGCGAGGTTGGTGTCGGACCGTGTCCAATCCATACTGTCGGCGATACGTTTTTTGCTCATTTTAACAAGCCTGATGGACTTTGCCACGAGGCATGGAAAGCGATACATCCGTTTGTGTTTGCACTGTTACATACCGATGGCAATGAGTATATTTACGACAAGGGTTGGATGAACAAGCCCGGCATCGCGATTTGCAGCTGCACTGACGGTTTGCGTCCAGTCGTGTTCAAGCTTGAACTTGTGGAAGACGATTCACACTGAACCTAACGATTGCCTGCAGTTTTACAATAGCAGTTGATTTCGTTGTGACAAACTGTTAATCTCTGTTTTAGAATGACAACATCATGATGCTAGGAGGCCTTTATGAAACGTTATCTATCATGCTTGCTTTGCTTCACAATTTTAATATTAACCGCTTGTACAGCTGAGTCCGCCGATTTGCCGGTTGTCGTTGAAACGCCTTATGTTCAGATGGAAGATACGCCAAAACCCACGCCGGTAAAAGAAGTCTATCTGATCGATCTGGCAATACAGTCAAACAACTTTAATGACAATCTGATTGGCATCTCATCCGAGAAATCATTAACGATTTATCTGCCGCCGTCCTATTATAAGAGCGACAAGTCTTATCCGGTGGTCTATTATCTTCACGGATACACTCAGTCGCAAAGCAGCTATATATACACCAGCTTTCAAAGCTTGGATAGCTGTTTTTTGGCGGGCGCTGATGAGTTTATAATGGTGGGTCTGGAAGGCGGAAACTGCTTTTATGTGAATTCACCCGTCACCGGCAATTGGGAGGATTACATTATAGAAGAAGCGATACCGTTTATAGATGAAAACTACCGCACAATCGATGATGCCGATTCACGTGGAATCTGCGGTATGTCGATGGGTGGCTTTGGCGCGATGAATCTGGCGATGCGTCACCCTGATGTATTCTGTGCTTTCTATGCCATGGGGCCGGGCATGCTGATTGAAGATGATCTGTCAAACGCGTTTAGCACATGGCGCACAGGCTCGTTTCTGCGTGATTATGCGCGTGCGTTCGCTCCAAGCAAGGCATCAGAACCCTATGGGATCATTCCGGAGCTGGACGGTACAGACGAGGATAACATCATCGTGGACCAATGGCTTAATGGCTTTGGCAAATTGAATGATAAAATAGACGCTTACCTTGCGCTTGGCAAACCGCTCAAAGGCATCGGCCTTTGTTATGGTTCAAGCGATTATTACACGTGGATACAAAGAGGTACGCAATACTTCTCGGATGCTTTAGATGCAAAGGGCATTGATCATACGCTTTATGTTTTCCCCGGCGGTCACAACCCGCCTCCGCGAAGCATAGAGGATCATATTGTACCGTTTTTCAATGAGCACCTGTCTTATTAGAAACAAATTATCCGCAATAAAAGAAGCTTGAAGATGGTTCTTGCTTCTTTTTCTATTTGTGCTTTTTGGATTGATTTGTTATACTCTTTGTAATCATAAGCCGAAAATCTCTGTTTTGTTTAATGCTGATTGAAAGGACATTCATTTATGTTCAAGAATAGGCAAGGACAGATACGTTCAGGATGGATTATCGCCGCTTTAATGGCAAGCCTGCTGATTATCACCACAATTCTAATGTTGCTTTGCATGATTATACTGATGATTGTGTTGATGCAATCTGCGTATTCCTTCATTGATATTTTCTCAGCGATATTGACTGATTGGCTGTGGCTGCTGATTACCATACAATGCATAGTGATGATCGTCATTTCAATTTTCGCATGGAAAAGAATACTCAAGCGTCCGCTTCCTGATATGGGCTTAACGCGTCTTAAAGGGCACGGCAAAGAGCTGATATTCGGCTTGGTTTTCGGAGCTGTATCCATATCCCTTGTGATTGTGACGGGCATGCTTTTTGGGATTATCAAATTTTCTGACATATCTCTGTCATTTTCGCCCACTCTGATACTTTACCTGCTCGTCTTTGTTTTGGTCGGTTTTGCGGAGGAACTGTTCTGCAGAGGGCTTGTCATGTCTGTGCTGCGCCGCACACAATCCAAAGCGATGATACTCATCGTATCATCGATACTGTTTTCGCTACTTCATATCACCAATCCCGGGTATACACTCCTGCCGCTTATCAACATCGCATTGATCGGTGCACTTTTTGGCTATATGTTTATACGATCCGGTCACATTTGGATGCCGGTTGGTTATCATATCATGTGGAATTATGTGCAGGGCAGTGTTTTTGGTTTTAACGTCAGCGGTATCGATTTTGAAAGCATGATGACAGCGGAACATCTCAATCAGGATCAACTTTTGAGCAATGTTGACTTTGGGCTTGAGGGCGGAATCATCACAACTGTTTTCGTGCTTCTTGGCTTTTTGGCAGTGGCATGGTTCTATAGGGGCAAGCGTTTTAATTTCTTTGCTGTTGACGAGAAGGACGCGCCTCAAATTGATAATTTTCAGTCTCAAATGCAGGTAGAGAATTGATTTTAGCTATAACAGGAGGATGGTATGATGTTAGCGGGTAAACGAAGTGTATTTTCATTACTTATGGCCGTGTTGCTGGTGGTTCTTGCGTTTTCTGCGTGCGCGCAGCAGGTGACGGACGATAAGTCTGAGGAGCCAAAAATTGTGGATACCGATGAAGTGATTGATGAAGTGGACGACGATGAAGTGGGTATCAACATGGTGGAAAACGGAGATTTTTCGGACGGAAGAAAGAATTGGGCATTGTATCTCGAATCTAGCGGTCAGGCAGACGTGGCGGTTGAGGACGAAGAGTTGGTTATCACCATCATCAACATGGGTTCTGTCGAGCACGCTGTACAAATTTATTACGACGGCTTTAAGCTTGATACGGGCGGTGTTTACCGCTTCGCGTTTGATGCCAGATCGGATGTGGAAAGGCCGATGGCCGGACGTCTTCAGATTAACGGCGGCGACTACCACGCTTACATGGAAGAATACGCGCAGCTTACAACAGAAATGCAGCGTTTTGTGTTTGAGTTCACGATGGTAGAGAATTCCGATCCCGCTCCGCGTCTTGCTTTTAATATGGGAGCACCGCAGGACGGCACACAGGTGCCGCCCAACACCGTGATAATCGACAACGTTGAAGTCACGCTTATCGATGGCTCAGGCGTGCTGCGGCCCGAGCCGGAACCGGAGCGTCCGCATATCAACATCAATCAGCTTGGCTATCTGCCCGGCGATGAAAAAATAGCGGTTTTCCGCGGTGATGCGCTGGCCGATACATTTCAGGTGATTGATGCAAACGGGAACGTTGCATTCGAAGGTTCGATTTATGGTCGTGTGGAAAGTGAAGCGTCTGACGAGATTAATTACCTGGGGGATTTCAGTGCGCTAACCGCCAAAGGGGTCTATACCATTGCGTGCGGAAACGCGCTGCCCTCATATCCATTCGCGATAGGCGATGATGTG
>OBJA01000611.1_pt1 | contig 29600 bp, 24 predicted proteins | sample 1519751 | NCBI WGS metagenome assembly OBJA01 (sample SAMEA3881238, study PRJEB22517) | soil metagenome | biome: lake sediment; feature: soda lake sediment; material: sediment, water from around vicinity | place: India | collected 2013-12-23 | depth 3 m
CGTTACTCCTCGCTCATTTGGGCCCACCAAACCACGCTCGTCGTGCCTCGATTGGCGCTTTTTCAGGCGCAACGCCGACAATCCAAATAGTGTTAACAGGCCCTTTAGGACAGACCAAACGGATTACATCTGCTGTTGCTGGAAGTTGTCTGCTGCTGACGCCCGGCCATTGAGCCATGACAGATATAGAAAAAATGGTAATTTGTTGTTTTTCTTAACGGGTTACATATCGGTGACACGCAGGGAAAATTATTTTTCAGGTATAAAAAAGCCACCTGTCATATTTTTAAGTGGCTATTTTTAAAGTCTTTTTGGCGTCCCGGAGAGGATTTGAACCTCCGACCTGCCCCTTAGGAGGGGGCTGCGCTATCCAGCTGTGCCACCGGGACGTTGAGAAAGGCACGTTTCATGGTGTTGATTGGGTGGTGGATTCTAACGGTACGGGGCTCTGGTGTAAAACTTCATTTGGCGCGCAATCCTTAATGGAAGAGGATGGCAGAGGGGGAATTCCGGTGAAATGACCGATTGCGGGTTCTGGCTGACAGCCGGGCTTTCATGTGGTGGCCGAATTTGATATAAAACCACACATCCGGAGTCCTCCAGCCCTGCAGATAGAGACCTATAAAAGCCATGGCCCGATTACTGTTTTTACTAGCTGCCATCCTCTTTTCAGTGTCTGCACTGTCCAGCACCAACTTTCCCAGACCTGCTGAGCTTCAGAAAGATGTCAATTTTTGGGTCAGAATCTATTCGCGAGTGGATACCAACAGCGGCTTGCTCCATGACCCCTGGGATCTTTCCGTAGTTTACGGCACGGTGTCACTGCCTTCCCATGCCAGCAATGTTGAACGGCAACGGATTGTCAATCAGGCCAAGGCCCGCTATCAGTCCGCCCTCAGACAGCTGGCGACGGGCAAGCGCACTGGCCTGACTGCAGATGAGCAAACAGCCCTCAATGCCTGGCCAAAGGGTACTTCGTCCCAGCGCTTTCGCCAGGCTGCCGAGGAAATCCGCTTCCAGTTGGGTCAGTCAGACCGTTTCAAGGCCGGCCTGGTGCGGTCGGGCCAGTGGCGCGACCATATCCGCAAAACCCTGGCGGAACACGGCCTTCCCCAGGAACTGGATGTGTTGCCCCATGTGGAATCCTCGTTTAACCCTTCCGTCTATTCCCGGGTCGCCGCTGCAGGCATGTGGCAGTTTATGCCCGGTACGGCAAAACAATACATGCAGCTCAATGAGCTGATGGACGAACGGTTGGACCCCTATGTGTCCACCGATGCGGCGGCAAGGCTGCTGAAAAACAATTACCGCATTACCGGTACCTGGCCCCTTGCCCTGACTGCCTACAACCATGGCGCCGGGGGTATCAGCCGCGGTGCTGCGGCCATGGGCACCAAGGATATTGCCACCATCGTGCGCAACTATCGCGGCCCTTCCTTTGGTTTTGCCTCGCGCAATTTTTATGTGTCCTTTCTCGCAGCCCTTGAGGTTGACCGCAACGCGGGCAAGTATTTTGGTCAGGTGGCCCTTGCCACTCCCATTGATTACGACCGGGTGACCCTCCAGGATTATATTCACGCGGCGCCCCTGGCCCAGGCCATGAACACGGATGTGGCAACCCTGCGCATTTACAATCCATCCCTGCTTGAGCCGGTGTGGAAGGGTGAAAAGCGCATCCCCAAGGGCTTTGGCCTTAAATTTCCCCGTTCCGGCCTGAAGCAGCCCTTGGCCCAGGCCATAGCCAGCATGCCTTCCAGCCAGCGTTTTGCCTATCAGCAGCCCGATGTGCTGCACCGCATAGCCAAAGGGGAGACTCTTTCCCATGTGGCCCGCCGTTATAACACCAGTGTCAATGAGCTGATGAGCCTGAATGGCCTGAAAAACCATAACATCCGGGCCGGGCAGGAGTTGCGTCTGCCGGGAAGGGTTGCCGCACAAGGTCAATCCACCCGTGTTGCTACGGTGGTCAATGGCAACAACAAGGCTCAGGGTGCATCTTCCAGGAGTGTTTATGTGATCAAGCCCGGGGATTCCCTGTGGGGCATTGCCAGGCGCTTCAACCGTACAGAAAAAGAGCTGCTGGCCTGGAACAATCTGGGCAACAAGCACAGGATCATGCCTGGGGATACCCTGCGCATAGCCATGAACGACGACTATCAGTAAGGCTGTATACCTCAGCCCAGCAGGGTATCCTTGGCTGAATTGATCTTGGCGGCGAGGTAGTCATTGCCACCGCGGTCTGGGTGCAGTTTCTGGATCAGGCTGCGGTGGGCGCGAACAATCTCTTCCTGGGTGGCGCCAGGCTCCAGTCCCAGTATCTGCAATGCCTCTTCTTTTGTGATATTCCCACCAGCCAGGCTGCCTGACTGACCGTTGGCGCCAGAATCCGGCCCGTAGCCCGAAAACCCCCGTTTGATCAGATAGGATTTCAGCAGCAGTGCTGATTGTCGATCACTGCCCTGGAAGAAGGCGAACTGCTTGTTGAGACTGTCTTCGTCCAGGCTGTTAAGGGTGCTGCCCGCAAAGGGCCCCTTGAAGAGGGAGCCATCCATCTCGCCGCTGGCAAAATTGAAGGTCACTTCCAGCCCTGCGGTGCGAATTCTCGAAGGCTTGCCGGTATTGCGCTGCCACATCTTCAGGAAGGGAAAGGCGCGAATACCAAAGCTGGCCAATACCTTGACCAGGGTGAGGGCAGCGGCAATAGCGGCGCCAACCCAGTGCATCTTGCCCATGGCCACCATCAGGAAGGTCGCCACTACCAGGACACCCAGTCCCCAGGACCGCAGCATTTTTTTGCGCTCGGCAGGGGGGCTTTTCTTTATGTATTGCCAGAGATACCAGGCGGCAAAGGCCACAAACAGGATAAGCAGAATTCGGGGCATGGGAGACCTCTGTTTAATGATCCGATGGGCAGAGTGTGTGTCTCGGGGAAGCGCAGTGCAAGGGATGTTGCCCCATAGTGGTGGCAACATCCCCAGGCGCGGCTAATGGCATTGTGGTCTCAGGCAATATGACGCATCAGCATGGCGTAACGGGCATCGTCGCCACCACAAAGCGGGCGGGGCAGGGGGATTTTCACCACATGGCCGGAGCCAGGCGCGGCGCTGACGGCAATGCCGTCCTTGTTCTCGATGGTTTCCAGGGCAAAGGTCATATTGCCTGCCGGGGTGATCAGCTCCAGGGTGTCACCGGCTTCAAAACGATTTTTGACTTCGATGGTGGCCCAGCCGCGCTCGTTGTCCACTTCCCGCACTTCACCGACAAATTGCTGGTTGGGGTTTGACGAGGCACCGTGATCGTAATTCTGGTGGTGTTCGGGCACATGGCGACGGTAAAAGCCCTCGGTGTAGCCGCGATTGGCCAGGTGATCCAGCTGCGCCATCATTTCCATATCGAAGGCCTTGCCAGCCACCGCTTCGTCTATGGCGCGGCGATACACCTGGGCGGTGCGGGCCACGTAATAGTGAGACTTGGTGCGACCTTCGATTTTCAGGGAGTGAATGCCCATGTCCACCAAGCGGCCCACGTGCTGGACAGCGCGCAGATCCTTGGAATTCATGATGTAGGTGCCGTGCTCATCCTGAAAGGCGGGCATCAGCTCGCCGGGGCGGTTCTGTTCTTCCAGCAGGAATATCGGCGTATCGTCCTTGCGCTTGTCGTCCATGTCCCCTTCGATGCGGGGTGTGCTGTCCGGGGTCCAGATTTGCGCCGCCTGCACGGCCGGGTCAAGGGCAATAATATCGCCAGTTTCAACTTCCCGGCCTTCATGGACGTTGTACTTCCAGCGGCAGGCATTGGTGCAGGCGCCCTGGTTGGGGTCGCGGTGGTTCATATAGCCGGACAGCAGGCAGCGGCCTGAATAGGCGATACAGAGCGCGCCGTGGACAAACACCTCCAGCTCCATATCCGGGCATTCGTCGCCGATTTCTTCCACTTCTTCCAGTGACAACTCGCGGGACAGAATCACCCGGCTGACGCCCTGCTTGCCCCAGAATTTGACAGAGGCAAAGTTCACCGCATTGGCCTGCACTGAAAGGTGAATCGGCATATCTGGCCACTTTTCCCGCACCAGCATGATCAGGCCCGGGTCCGCCATGATCAGCGCATCGGGTTTCATGTCGATAACCGCTTCCATATCCCGCAGATAGGTTTTGACCTTGTTGTTGTGGGGCGAAATATTGCTGGCGATATAGAACTGCTTGCCCCCGGCGTGGGCTTCTGCCACCGCGTCGGCCATGATGTCGAGGTGATTGAACTCGTTATTGCGCACCCGCAGGCTGTAGCGGGGCTGGCCGGCATAGACAGCATCGGCGCCATAGGCGAAGGCGTAGCGCATGTTTTTGGCAGTCCCGGCGGGGGAGAGCAGTTCGGGCTTGAAGGGCTGGGTGGATGTGAACGGCTGGTTCATGACGGATTCTCTTGGCTCCCGCTTGCAGGGCGAGGCTGGTGATTCGTGGGGTCGCGATTCTACTCTGTTTGGTTAAAAGATGCACAGCGGCGGGTTGTGAACAATCCCTGTTCACAAGAACACTTGTTGAAGGGATAAGACTTAAGGTATGAAACCGGGTGTGGCTGATAAGGCTGACAATTCTGCCCCACGTCAACCGAAACAAGGTAGCATTCGTTGTCCCTCCTAAGTTCAGACTGCTTTATTGAGGCGAATCAGCGGCAACCCCGCTTGCATTGATTCCCCTCCCCATCAAGGAGTTTCATTTGTCCGGTTTATCAGACGGCGTTGCAAGGCGCTTCAAGGCTCACCCCATCCCCATGTCGCTGATCGCCCTGGTCGCTGTGGGGGTGTTGTACTGGAGCGCCACCAAGATCTTTGCGCCCCCGTCGTCGCCGGACTATCTGACCGCCACCGTTATGCGGGGTGATGTGGAAGATACCATCGGCTCCCTCGGCACCCTTGAACCCAAGGATTATGTGGATGTGGGCACCCAGGTGTCCGGCCAGTTGAACCGCTTGCTGGTGGATATCGGCGATCAGGTTGTACAGAACCAGTTGCTGGCGGAGATCGACCCGACGGTGTACGAAAGTAGGGTGCGCAGCTCCCGCGCGTCCCTGGTCAACCTGCGTGCGCAGCTCAGCCTGCAGAAGGCTGAGCTGGTGCTCGCCGAACGGCGTTTGCTGCGCAACCGCAATCTCTATCAGGAAAATGCGGTCAGCGAGGATGTGCTGCTCGCCAGCGAAACGGAGGTCACGGTAAACCGTGCCCGTATCCAGGCCCTGAATGCCCAGATCGACGCCGCTGAGGGCACCCTGGACGGCGACCTCGCCAATCTGGGCTTTACCAAGATTTATGCCCCGATGACTGGCACCGTCGTGAATGCCAGCGCCATTCAGGGGCAGACCATCAATGCCAGCCAGACCGCGCCTGTCATCGTGCGCATTGCCAACCTCGACACCATGACCGTGCGCGCCCAGGTATCAGAGGCGGATGTGGTGCGCATTCACGCGGATATGCCTGTCTATTTCACCACCCTGGGGATGCCGGAGCGGCGCTGGTACGGGGTTGTGCGCAAGGTGCTGCACACGCCGGAGGTGCTCAACAATGTGGTGCTCTACCATGTGTTGATCGATGTGGATAACGCCGACCGCGCCCTGATGACCGCCATGACTGCCCAGGTGTTCTTTGTCAATGCGCAGGCGCTGAATGTCCTGGTGGTGCCGGCGTCCGCCGTCAGCCCGCTGCGGGTTGAGAAGGCCGGACCCCTGCAGCGGCCACCCACTGGTGGCAGTGACCGTAGCAGTGACAGTAGTGATGACAGCAGCCGGGACCCCCAGCCGGTCCCGCGCCATCAGGTGCAGGTGGTGACCGCCCGCGGCCTTGAGTGGCGGCCAGTGGTGATCGGTGTCACCAGTCGCACCGAGGTGGCGGTGCTGTCCGGCCTTGAGGAGGGCGATCAGGTGGTGGCTGGCCGCGCCTCCGCTGGCGCAGCCTCGGGCGCGCAGGGGCGGGGCATTATGGGCATGGGCGCCCCGGGGTCCCGGGGCCGATGAATCAGTCAGCCTGCCCAGTTGATGCGCTGCCCCTGGGCAACAAAACCCCCGGCGCTGGGGCGCTGCCTGCGCCGTTGCTTGAGTTGCACGGTATTGGCAAGCATTACCGCAGTGGCGGGGAGACCATTCGCGCCCTCGACAATATCGATTTGACCATCCGCCGCGGCGAATATATCGCCATCATGGGCCAGTCCGGCTCCGGCAAGTCGACCCTGATGCATGTTCTCGGCTGTCTGGATACGCCGACGTTGGGGGAATACCGGGTGGCTGGCGACGACATATCCGCCTTTGACGCCGATCAGCTGGCGCGGGTGCGGCGCAATTTTTTCGGCTTCGTCTTCCAGCGCTACAACCTGTTGGGTACCGCTTCGGCACTGGAGAATGTGGAGATTCCCGCCATCTACGCCGGTGCGCCGCGGGCCGAGCGCAGGACGCGGGCAGCACAGCTGTTGCAGCGCCTGGGGCTCGGCGATCGCCTGGGTCACACCCCGGGCCAGCTTTCCGGTGGTCAACAGCAGCGGGTGTCCATTGCGCGGGCGCTGATGAACGAGGCACCGGTGATACTTGCCGACGAACCCACCGGCGCCCTCGACAGCCGCAGTGGCGAAGAAGTGCTGGCGCTGCTGGATGAACTCCATCGCCAGGGCGCCACTGTGATTTTGATCACCCACGACGCCCGGGTGGCGGCGCGTGCACGCCGGGTGATCCAAATCAGCGATGGCCGTATTGTCAGCGACAGCGGAGACGAAACCGTAGCAGCGGGTGCGGACACCTCGTCCCGGCGGGTCAACGACGGCCACCTGCGTTTCGGCGCAGCAGTGGAAGAGGCGGTGCATATGGCGCTGCGCTCGCTGCGCACCAATGTGTTCCGCACCGTCTTGACCCTTCTCGGCGTGGTGATCGGCGTCGCCGCCGTGGTGGCCCTGATGGCCCTGGGGGAGGGCAGCAAGCAACAGGTGCTGAGCAGTATCGAGGCCCAGGGCACCAACCTCCTCACGGTGCGTCCCGGTCGCGGTGGCGGCATGCGCGACGGCAGTGAAGATACGTCCCTGACCCGGGCCGATGCGATCGCCCTGGTCGGGCTGCCCCATGTGGACGAAGTGGTATCAGAGCGCCGCAGCAACGGCAATCTGCGCTTTGGCAGCCGCGACTACCGCACCGAGATCACCGGGGTCGACGCCGGTTTCTCCCGGGCGCGGGACTGGCCCATGGCCGCCGGGACGTTTTTCAGTGAAGACGATGTTGACCGCTATACTTCGGTGATGGTGCTGGGTCAGACCGTGGTGGACAACCTGTTTGAACCGGGTCAGAACCCTGTCGGCAGTCATGTTCTTGTCCAGAACGCCCTGTTTCAGGTGATTGGCGTGCTGGCTGCCAAAGGCGCTGGTTCCTGGGGCAATGATATGGACGATGTGGCGCTGATTCCGGTAACCACCGGCGCCCTGCGACTCTACGGCGGCAGTCACCTGAGCAGTATCACCCTGAAGGTGGACAGCAGCGACAATGTGGCGGTGGTGGAGCAGGCGGTGATAGCGCTGATCAGCAGTCGCCACCAGACCGACGACTTCCGGGTGCGCAACACCGCCTCGCTGCTGGAGATGGTGTCCGACACGCAAAATACCCTCGCCCTGCTGCTCGGCTCCGTTGCGGCCATCTCCCTGCTGGTGGGCGGTATCGGCGTGATGAATATCATGCTGGTGAGCGTAACCGAGCGCACCCGCGAGATCGGCGTGCGCATGGCCACCGGCGCACGGGGGCGCGATATTCTCCTGCAATTCAATATCGAGGCGGTGGTGGTGTGCTGCATTGGCGGCCTGCTGGGTGTCGCCTTTGGCGTCGCCATCGCCAACGGCCTCGGCTATTTTGGCCAGGCGGCGGTGTTTACCCCCATGCCCTCCATCCTCGCCTTTGGCTGCGCCCTGGTCACCGGGCTGATCTTTGGCTATCTGCCGGCGCGCAAGGCGGCGCGGCTCGATCCCGTTACGGCTCTGGCCACGGAGTAAGCAGTGATGACTCTTTTTGTTACAGGCACCAACCGGGCATTGCTGGCTGCCGTTCTGGGTATGGCCCTGCTGGCTGGCTGCGCCAGCTCGCCAACACCGGAATTCGAGGCGCAACGGGTAGTGCCCGGCGACTGGCAGGGCGCCAGTCCAGCCGCTGCGGGCACCCTGATCGAAGGCGACTGGTGGGCCAGTTTCAACAGCCCGGAACTGAACGCCCTGATGGCGCAGGCCATGGCGGACAGTTTCACCCTGCAGGTGTCCTTCGAGCGCATTGTCCAGGCGCGGGCGCGGCTGGCCAGCAGCCGCTCGGTGTTGTTTCCGCAGCTAGATGCCGCCTACAACAGCAGCCGCAATGACCAGTGGCAGGGCGGTGAGCGCAGCGCCAGCGAGTCCGATCGGCTGACCATCGGCGCCAGCTACGAGGTGGATCTGTGGGGCCGGGTGAGCGCCGGGGTGCGCTCCTCCGTCGCCGCCCTGGAGGCCAGTGAATACGCCCACCTCGGCGCCCGCCTCAGCCTGCAGGCAGAGCTGGCCGGCGCCTACCTGCAGTGGCTCGCGGCCCAGGACCGCCTGCAATACGCCCGCGCCAGTCTCACCGCCAGCGAGGAGGTGCTGCGTCTGATCGACCTGCAGTTCCGCGCGGGGAGCGCCTCGCAACTGGAACTGGTGCAGCAGCAGGCGGCGGTGGCGACCCAGCAGGCTGCGATTCACGACCTTGACAACGCCCGCCACCAGATCGCCTACGTCCTGGCGGTGCTCACCGGCCAGCCCCCTGGTGGTATTGCCCTAAAAGGTGGCTCCCTGGCCGATATCACCCTGCCCGGGGTGGGGCTGGAGCAGCCCGCCGATTTGTTGCGCCGCCGTCCCGACCTGCGGCAAGCGGAACAACAGCTGGTGGCGGCCAACGCCAATGTGGACGCGGCGCGCGCTGCCCTGTTTCCGGGGCTGAGGCTGTCCGCCAACGCCAGCACCGGCAGTCTGTTGGCAGGCGGTGCCACCGTCACTGCCACGGCGCTGGCGGCCAGTCTCGCCCAGCCCCTGTTCCAGGGGGGGCGACTGCGCGCCGATGTGGCGGCGTCTGAAGCCGCCACCAGGGAGGTGTTGGCGAGTTATTACCAGACTGTCCTGGAGGCTGTTCTCGAAGTGGAAAACGTGCTTGCCAACCTGGCCACCCAGGATCGCAACCGCGAGCTGGAAGCCCGCAGCCTGGCGCTGGCGGAGCGCGCCTACGAGCTGGCGGATTTGCGCTACCGCAACGGTGCCGCCGATTACCTCACCCTGCTCGACGCCCAGCGCAGCCTGATCGCACGCCGGGACAGTTTTGTCCAGTTTGAGTTGTCCCGTCACCAGAGCGCCCTGGATCTGTATCGGGTGCTGGGGGGCAGTTGGTGGACGGCGGCGCAGTAGAAAAGCAGTGTTGCACGTTGCAGTGCCAGTTATCGCCAACATCAGGCTGCTAGTGTCTTAACCGGGCACCATGATCAATGTTCATGGGTACATTGGTCTCTCGGATTCAGGGGTAATACAGCCCTGTCCATTTTTATGGCCGAGCCGTGTTAACGGGCTTTACCGAAATCGGAATGGCGCTCATGCGGGGCATGCCGTTGTAGGGGTCATAGTCATCAGTCCAGCTTGTCAGGCGGTTGACATTGGCGCCGTCCCGGGCGGGATCGTAATCATCGCCTGCTTTCCCGCCAAACCCGTGGGTCATGGACAGCACACCGGGGCGCAGGTCCTTTTCCGCTTCGACAAAGCCGATAATCGAGCCGTGTCTGGAGGAGATTTCAACCCTGTCGCCGCTGGCAAGACCCAGGCGGGCGAGATCTTCAGGGTTCATATAGGCCGGATTGTAGGGTTTCAGGAGAACGGATCGATCGGCGTTGTTAACGGCGTTGGTGCTGTTTTGAATGCGCCGGGGGATCAGCAGGTAGGGATAGTCTGCATTGGTTTTGCGGCGTTCGCTGACAACTTCTGCGCGGGTTTCGGCCAACTCCTCCAGCATCGCCGGATTGGCAAGTTCCAGGCGGGCGGTGCAGTCAATGTCGCGGGGGCCGACGATTTGCCGGGCCTCATCAAACAGGTGGCCATTGGGGTATTCTTTTACCTTTGCCAGTGGCACCACAGAGCCTTCGCACATCATTTCGTAAAGCTCATCGGTGCTGGGTTCGCGCTCCATATCCATCAGGCGCGTTGCCGCTGCTTCACCATCTGCGGGAGCATCCCTGGCGGCCAGACCAAGCAGATCGAGAAAACTCGGGTATTCGAGCTGTAATCCAAGGCGCTGGGCCACCCTGTAATAAATTTGCCACGCTTCAAGCACATCAAATTCGGCGGGTGGATCGAACAGTGCCGGTTGATAGGCGCCATAGGGCTCAACCCAGCCATAACCGGGGTGGAACATGCTCAACAACTCGTTGATTTGTGTCATCACCGGAATTTCAAAGGGCATTTTGGTGGCGATAATGTAGTGGGCCATGCGCGCGGTTACAGACAGTTCCACATCGTGGACAATCAGCAAATCCAGCGCCTCGAAGGCCTCCTTCACCAGTGCCTCCTGGGGCCAGGTGACCATGGCGCCGGAATGCAAAAACAGCGCCTTGATCTGGCCTTTCCCTGGGGTCAATATTTCCTCAGGCAGCGCACCGGTAGGCATACCGGCGGCGGTTTGTTGCAAATCCCGCACGCGCATTTTTACGCCAAAGCCCCAGCCGGGGTAGGGCGCATTGGGCTGCGCCTTGAACAGCTGTTGGGGAAACAAGACCCTTGGCATAACAACCACATCACCTTCCTGTGCCCAGAAACCCCGCAGGGTTTGCAGGCAATACATGAGATAGGCCATCAGTGTGCCCCGGGTGGCCATGCTTGGCCCGGTACCCGAGCCAAAATCACCGCGCTTGGCGGTGGCAATGATGTGCGCCGCTTCTCTGAGTTTGGCCTCATCAATGCCGGCCCGCTCGGCTACATAGGACGGGGTGAAATTACGCACCGCCTGGGTAAGCTGCTCCAGGCCCTGGGCATTGCGCTCTACAAAGGCCTGGTCAACGGCTCCCATCTCGATAATCAGGTGGATAAGACCGGCGATGATGGTCGGGTCCTCACCGGGAATGCACTGGAGGTGAACCGCAGCGCGGCGGGCGGTTTCCGTGCGGCGCGGATCGATCACAATCAGTTTCATGCAGCCGGTGGTCAGCTTTTTGAGCTGATTGCCGGGGTGCTGGGCAAAATACTGCTTGGAAATAACGGGGTTGCCGCCAAAAATCATAAATACATCGAGGCTGTCGGGATGCATGCGCCCGCCTGCCCATGTGCCGTGCAGGGCTGGTGCAATCATCAACCCCGGCTGGTCGATGGTGGCGTTGTTGAACAGGTTTGCAGAGCCAATGGCGCTCATAAAACGGGTCATCAGCGGCCCCAGTGCCTGATGCTCAAGACCCGGCCCACCCAGATAGGCCGCCACAGCGCTGGGGCCGTTTTCAGCAATGACGGCAGCAATTTTATCGCTCACCTCAGCCACCAGCTGCGCGCTGGAGATGGGCGCAAAACTGCCATCAGGCTGGCGTTTGAGGTGGGTTTTCAGGCGCTCAGGGTTGTTGTGCATGGCGGTGAGGGCGCGGCCCTTGGGGCAGATAAAGCCCTGGTAGAGGGGCGCATCATGGTTGCCTTCAACCTTGACCACAGCGCCGCCGTCAACCACCACATCAACAGGGCAGTAGGCAGCGCAGGAACGGCAGGGGGATTTTTCAATGTGCGACATTGATTTCTCCTTGAGCCTGATGTTTGGCATAAGTCCATACACTCGGCGAGAGTTTGTGTTGATTATTTTCAGGTGAGGATAGAGGCTCAACCACGGAAAAGCCATGGTTGAAAATGTGTTGTTTTTAGGGGGTTGATGGGAGGGTAGATTTGTGGTCGTTGTTAAATGGGAGATGGGGAATGGGAGATGAGAGACGGGCGGCGATTCACATCTCCCATCTCCCGTACAACGTCTCCCGCAGCATCAACGATCCAGATAAATTTTATAATTTTCGAGATAGTCTTCGAGATTGGCGTCGAGCATCCTTTCAAACTGCTCCATCAGCAGTGCCTTTATGTCGGCCAATTCTTCCTTGAATTCCTTGCGCTCGCTGGTGCTGGCTGCTGCAGCATAGGCGTTGAAGCGCGCAGCGGCATAGAGCATGGCGTCACTGATCAGGGCTTGATCCTGCGTGGCTGATTTCTGGTTGGCATTGCCAATCAGCTCTTCCACCAGATCCCAGAATTGCTGTTCTGTGTCGCCCATGCTTTTGCCGTCCAGGTTGCCGATTTCCGGTTTTTGCTTTTCATACATCAAAGAATGTCCAGCAACTCGACTTCAAACACCAGCGCGCTGTACGGCCCGATAGCGCCACCAGCACCACGTTCCCCGTAGGCCAGTTGGTAGGGAATGTGCAAGCGCCATTTGGAGCCTGTGGGCATCAGCTGTAGCGCTTCGGTCCAGCCAGCAATTACACCACCAACCGGAAATTCCGCCGGCTCGCCGCGCTGTACTGAACTGTCGAATACCGTGCCGTCAATCAGGGTGCCGTGGTAATGGGTGCGCACGGTATCGCTGCGGCTCGGCTTGGGGCCAGTGCCTTCAGTGATAATTTCATATTGCAGGCCGGACGCGGTTACGGTGATACCTTCGCGCTTGGCATTTTCGGCCAGATAGGCCTCGCCTTTGCCCGCAAACTGGCTGGCTTTGTCGGCTTCTTCTACTTTCAGGCGGCGCTGAATTTCGCGGAAAGCCTCATTGATATGGTCGGAGCTAACCTGCAAATCCATGCCTGCGATGGCATCACTGAAACCTGCCAGTGCCGCTTCTGAGTCAAAACCCTTGAAGGGCGCGTTGGCGAGCTGATCACCCAACTGGCGGCCAATACCGTAACTGGCTTTTTGTTCCAGTGATTCAAATGTTGCTGACATAGTCTGTAATCCGTATATGGATGATTGTAAGGCCCAGCTTTTCAAAGCTGACGGGCTTGAAATGACCAAAGGGTACGAAGGATAAACACTTATCTGAAGCGGTCAACCGCTAATTCACTGCAAGAGAAGGCTGCTTGTCTGGGCTACTCGTGAAGCAATCGGGCATACTGCGGGCTTCTCTTTGGCTCCGCGACCTTTATGAAACGCTATGTCCTGCTCGACACCGCCCCCATCCCCAACAGCGGCGGTGCCCTGTGCCTGTTTGAATATGGCGACGATTACGTTATCAAGATCGAAGGGGGCAGGGGCGGGCAGCTGATGAACACTCGCATGCACGGCTCCGAAGACGCCCTGGCGGAAATCCCCTGCAAAAAAGTGGCAGCACGCCCCGGTGTACGGGTACTGATCGGTGGGCTGGGCATGGGCTTTACCCTCGCCTCAGCGTTGAAACACCTGCGCCAGGATGCCGAAGCGGTGGTGGCAGAGCTGGTGCCCGGCGTTATCGAATGGAACCATGGTCCGCTGGGTGGGAAAGCTGGCAATCCTCTGGCGGATAGTCGCACCACTGTACTGAATGAGGATGTGGCGAAAATTCTGCAAGCCGAAGCCAAAGGTTTCGACGCCATCATGCTCGATGTGGACAACGGCCCCGAAGGGCTTACCCACAGCGCCAACGACTGGTTGTATTCCCTCGACGGCCTGGTCGCCTGCGCCCGGGCACTAAGGCCAAAAGGCATACTCGCCGTCTGGTCAGCCACCGCTGACAGGCAATTCTCCAAGCGGCTTGGCGCGGCGGGTTTCAAGGCTGAAGAGGTGCGGGTATATGCCCATGGCAATAAGGGGGTGCGGCATACCATCTGGATTTGCGAATTGAAGCCTGGACAGGCAAAGGCTTAGACTGAGCGAGCTCTTGCAGTACCAGAAAAGTGGCAATTTACGCCAGTATTTGATCGCCGGGTTGTAGTCTGCCGATTCAACAAATACCCAAACCGAAGCCAGCTATCGCCAGCCTTTGCATTGCTGGTGAATGCGTTGCGAGCAACAGGGTGAGGGTCCATGGCACGCGCAGGTCTACTCGCAAGGTCTCGGCGAGATGCCGGGCCCCGCATGTCCGCCAGATCCCTGGCCGCCGTCTGAGCCTTGCGGAGAGGTTGCGCGCCGAAGGCTTTGCGGTGGATGCGATTGGCGATTGCACCGGTGTTGGCTATATCGAGGGGGCCATGCGCTCTGCGGCCAGACTGGCGAGTGAGCTGTTGGCGCCATAGCTGTTGGCTGCGTAACAGCCGGCCCGGATAAGAGGGTCATCCATTGCGGTCAGTACCAGGCGGAAGTGTTGTCCGCACTGTCTGAAAACCCATTGTAAACAAGGGTTATTCACACCGTTCCAGTCCACGCCGTCAGCCCTTACGCCTTTCAATTTGGCCCGAGAGTGGATAGTATCGTGATCCTTTGCGGAGCCGGGGACAGCCACCGTGGGACGGAGGTTTAACCCCAAAATCAAAATGTAGCCGCAGCACCCATTCCAGGCCTTTAAAACAGACACTTATCACCGATTGCCCTTTGGAGGCAGAATGACAAATGAAGTAATCGCGATTATTGGTGGCACGGGCGCACTGGGTACCGGGCTTGCCCGGCGCTGGAGTGCTGCGGGCTACCAGGTCATTATTGGCTCACGCACTCAGGAAAAGGCGGAAGAAGCCCTCAGGGATCTGCAATCGGTGCTGGCCGAGCGCGGTCAGAGCAACCTGCAGGTGCAGGCCATGGAAAACCTCGCCGCCGCCGAGGCTGCGCAAATAGTCGTGTTGACCGTACCCTTTGCCCATCACAAATCTACCCTCGAAAGCATCAAGCCCGCCCTTGAAGGCAAGATCCTGATCGACGTGACCGTACCCCTGATGCCCCCCAAAGTGGGCACAGTACAGCTGCCGCCGGAAGGTTCCGCCGGTGCCGCCGCCCAGCAACTGCTGGGGGAGGGCGTTCATGTGGTATCCGCGTTCCAGAACGTGGCAGCCCATCACCTGCAGGAAGGCCACGGCCTGGACTGCGATGTGCTGGTGAGCGGCAACAGTAAGGAGGCCCGCGAGAAGGTGGTCGAGCTGGTGCAGGCTGTGGGTATGCGCGGTTTCCATGCCGGCCCCATCGCCAACGCGGCGGCGGCGGAGGCGCTGACCTCCGTCATTATCAATATCAACCGCGCCCACAAGTGCCATGCGGGTATCCGCATCAGCGGCCTGGACGACCACGGCTGAGAGCCGTTGCCATGAAACCGCTGGCAGAACAGAAAAAAGACGCCGTCTGGATCATCCTTCCCGTCAAGGATGCGAAGGAGGCCAAGCAGCGCCTGTCGCCACTGTTGTCGGCAGGCCAGCGGCGCGAGCTGTGCCAGGCGATGCTGGAGGATGTGCTGGCGGAGGTGTCGCAGGTACAGGGTGTGCAGGGCATTCTGGTGATCAGCAATGATCCCGCCATCAAGCAGCTTGAGGCGCGCTTTGCCGTTCACACCCGGCTGGAGCCGCCGGACAATGCCTCCGGCCTCAATGGCGCGGTGACCGATGCCGCCCGTTATCTGGCGCAACAAGGCGCCGATACGGTGCTGGTGCTGCATGGCGATATCCCCATGATGGACAGCGCCGAGCTGGAGCGGGTGCTGGCCCACCACCACAGCCAGGGCCCCGGCCCCCATATCACCCTGACCCCGGATGACGAGCAGGATGGCACCAATGTGCTGGTTGCCTCACCGCCCCTGGCGATTGCCTTTGCCTATGGCAAAAACAGCTTCAGCCGCCACTGCCAGCTGGCCCGGGAAGGCAACCTCCGGCTCGATGTGGTCAGTTCTGAAGCGCTGGCGCTGGATATTGATACCCCCGACGACCTGGCGCGCTTTGCCAGCCAGTGCGCCAGCAATCCCCGCCTGGCCGATCGCCAGAGCTGGCGCCTGTTGCAACAGTTGCCCACCGCCGCTGATGATGCCGGGGCAGCCCGGTTGACTGCACGTTCGGCGTAATCAGCAGGCCCTAGTCCGGAATCAGGAATATCGCCCCATGGGATCCACTATGCGACCACTGTTCGACAAGGCACTGCAAGGGCAAACCCTGAGCCAACAGGAGGCCCTGCAACTGGCCGATTGCACCGACCTGTCCGCATTGATGTCGACAGCGGCAGCGCTGCGCGACCGCGCCCACCGCAACGTCATCACCTATTCCCGCAAGGTGTTTATTCCCCTCACGCACCTGTGCCGCGATGTTTGTCACTACTGCACTTTTGCCCAGACCCCGGGCAAGATCGAACAGCCCTACATGAGTGTTGAGCAGGTGCTCGACGTGGCCCGCGAAGGCGCCCGCCAGGGCTGCAAGGAGGCGCTGTTTACCCTCGGGGAAAAGCCCGAACTGCGCTACAACGCCGCCCGCGAGGCGCTGGCGCAGCTGGGCTTTGCCACCACCCTCGAATACGTCGCCCATGTGGCCAAAGCGGTGTTTGACGAAACGGGCCTGTTGCCCCACATCAATGCCGGCAATATGACGGCGCAGGAAATCGCCTCCCTGCGCCCGGTGTCTGCGTCCATGGGCATCATGCTGGAATCCGCCTCCAGTCGTCTTTGCGAAAAAGGCATGCCCCACTACGGCTCGCCGGACAAGGACCCGGCAGTGCGCCTTGAAACTATCGCTCTTGCGGGTCAGGCCAAAGTACCTTTTACCTCCGGCATCCTGATCGGCATTGGCGAAACCCGTTTGGAGCGCATCGAATCCCTGCTGGCCCTGCGTCAACTGCACGAGCAGTACGGTCATTTGCAGGAAGTGATCATCCAGAACTTTCGCGCCAAGGCCAACACCAAAATGGTCAATGCCCCGGAGCCGGACCTCGACGAACTGCTGTGGACCATCGCCGTGGCGCGCATTATTTTTGGCGCCGACATGAATATCCAGGCGCCCCCCAACCTCAGCGCCGACGGCGTGCTGCCGCGTCTGGTGGATGCAGGCATCAACGACTGGGGCGGCGTATCGCCGGTGACCCCGGATTTTGTCAATCCCGAAGCCCCCTGGCCCCACCTCCAGCTGCTGGCGGATGAAACCTACCGTGCGGGCAAGCATCTGGACGAGCGCCTCACCATCTACCCGGCCTATGCGCAACAGCCGCACATCTGGCTTGATACCAAGTTGCAAAGCGCGGTGTTGCGGATGGTGGATGGCGAGGGTTTTGCCCGCACCGACGATTGGGAGACCGGCGCACCGACACCGCCTCCGGCGGAATTGCTGGCGAAGATTGGCGGCGTTGATAACGATCGGGTTCCCCGCAATGCCTTGCAAGTCAGCGCCCAAGTGCGTGACTTTGTGGCCAGTGCACGGCGCGGTGACAGGCTGTCGGAGCAGCAGGTCGAGCGACTCTTCCAGGCGCGCGGCGATGATTTTGTCTATCTGTGCCAGCAGGCCGACGCGGTGCGCCGCGAGCTGTGTGGCGACCGCGTCAGCTACGTGGTGACCCGCAATATCAACTACACCAATATCTGCACCTACAAGTGTCAGTTTTGTGCCTTCTCGAAAGGCAAGGCCAGCGAGAACCTGCGCGGTAAACCCTACGATCTGGAGCAGCACGAAATCGCCCGCCGCACCGAAGAGGCCTGGGCGCGCGGCGGCACCGAGGTGTGCATGCAGGGCGGCATTCACCCCGAATACACCGGCCAGACCTACATCGATATCTGCAAGACGGTCAAAGCCGCCTGCCCGGATATGCATGTCCATGCGTTTTCGCCCCTCGAGATATCCCAGGGTGCAGTGACCCTCGGCACCAGTGTTGAGGACTTTTTGCAACGCCTCAAAGCAGCGGGCCTCAGCTCCCTGCCCGGCACGGCGGCGGAGGTGCTCGATGAAGAGGTGCGCGCGATTATCTGCCCCGACAAGGTCAATACCTCGGAGTGGCTCGACGTGATCGAGACGGCCCACAAGGTCGGCCTCAGAACCACCGCCACCATCATGTTCGGCCATGTGGATCGCCCCATTCACTGGGCGCGCCACCTGCTGCATATCCGCGATTTGCAGGCCCGCACCGGCGGCATCACCGAGTTTGTCCCGCTGCCCTTCGTGGCCATGGAAGCGCCCATCTACCGCAAGGGCAAGGCCCGCAAAGGCCCCACCTTCCGCGAGTCGATCCTGATGCACGCGGTGGCGCGGCTGGTGTTGAGCCCGTTGATCACCAATATCCAGGCCTCCTGGGTCAAGCTTGGGGAAGAGGGCGTGGTGGCATGCCTCAACGCCGGGGTCAACGATCTGGGCGGCACCCTGATGAACGAATCCATCACCACCGCCGCTGGCGCCAGCCACGGCCAGGAAACCTCGCCCCGCCAGATGATCGAGCGCATCGAGCGCGCCGGGCGCACGCCCTGGCAGCGCACCACCCTGTACGGTGAGGTGAGCGACGAGCGTCACCGCACGGGGCTTGAGGCGGGAGAGCTGACGCCCATGGAGTTTTCCCTGGTGGATCGCAAGGCCGCGAAAAAAGACCGGCAGGACCAGGGCCGGATCGCCGCTGTGGATGTGATGCACTGATCCATGGCGCGGTTGAGCCTGTTTGCCCCTGACAACTTCCCCCTGATCCAGCCCGGTCAGGCGCTGCTGCCTGCCATTGTGGATTCCCTGGCGCAGGGTGGTCAGCCCCTGGCGGATAACGATATCCTCGTGCTGGCCCAGAAAATCGTCTCCAAATCCGAAAACCGTTTTATCGACCTTGGCGCCATTACCCCCACCGATGAAGCCCGCGACTACGCTGCCCAGTGCCTGAAGGAGCCGCGCTTTATCCAGGCGGTGCTGAACGAAAGCGCCGCTGTGGTGCGCTGCGTACCCCATGTGTTTATCGTGCGCCACAAGCTCGGTTTTACCCTCGCCAATGCCGGTATCGACCAGTCCAATATCGACTCCGCTGGTCGCGAGCTGGCGCTGTTGCTGCCGCAAGATCCCGATGCAAGTGCCGCCCGCCTGCGCCAGCAGATCCGCGACACCCTTGGCGTTAACATGGGTGTGGTGATCAGCGACAGCTTTGGCCGCCCGTGGCGTCTCGGCACCACGGGTGTGTGCATCGGTTGCGCCGGTGTCGAGCCGATCCGCGACCAGCGCGGGCAAAAAGACCTTTACGGGCGCACCCTGCAGGTAACACAGCCTGCCATCGGCGATGAAATTGCCGCTGCCGCCTGCCTGCTGATGGGGGAGGCAAGCGAAGGCCGCCCCATCGCCGTATTGCGCGGCCTCGACGTGATTGCCGACAACCGGCCCGCCACCGCGCTGGTGCGGGCTGGCAACGAAGACCTGTTCCGATGATTTCGCCAGATAAAAAGATCATCGCCCTGTGCGGCGGTGTGGGGGGTGCCAAGCTGGCTCTGGGTTTGAGCCGGATACTGTCCCCCGACCAGCTCACCATTGTGGTCAACACCGGTGACGATTTCACACACTTCGGCCTGCCCATCTGCCCCGACCTGGATACGGTGATGTACACCCTCGGCGGCGTCAGCAACAAATCCCAGGGCTGGGGTCGGGAAGGGGAGAGCTGGCAGGCTTTTGAAACCTTAAAGGAGCTGGGGGCAGAAACCTGGTTCCAGCTGGGGGATCGCGACCTGGCGGTGCATCTCCAGCGCCGCGCCCTGCTCGATTGCGGCCACAGCCTCAGCGCTGCCACCAGCGCGTTGTGCAGCGCCTTTGGCATTGCCCATGCCATCGTCCCCATGAGTGACGACAAAGTCAGCACCATGATCGAAACCGGGGAGGGCGATCTGCCTTTCCAGCATTATTTTGTGCGCGAGCAGTGCCGCCCCGCCATCAGTGGCTACCGCTTTGAGGGCATTGAAAGCGCAGCTCCCAGCCCCGCATTCAGCCAGGCGCTACAGGATAAAAATCTCGCCGCCATTATCATCTGTCCCTCCAACCCCTTTGTCAGCGTCAGCCCGGTGATCGACCTGCCGGGAGTGCGCGCCAGTATCCGCGCCAGCGGCGTGCCGGTGATCGCTGTCTCTCCCATCGTGGGGGGCAAGGCCATCAAGGGGCCGGCGGCCAAAATGTTCGCCGAACTGGATTTGCCGGTAAGCAATCAGGGTGTGGCGGATTTTTACGGCGACCTGTTGCACACCCTGGTGGTGGATGGCGGGGACAGGGATGAACCGCTGGATACTGGTTGCCGGCTTCACTACTGCAATACGGTGATGAAAACATTGGCGGAGAAGATAGCTTTGGCGCGGGAGTGTCTTGTCAGGGGCTGAGCGCAGTGCGGCTTTGACAATGCAGCCACTGCCCGACTGGCGCAGCAGGGGCAAAAAAAGTCTGGGCGGTGAGAATGGCGCCCAACAGGTTGGCGCCGGTGATCTGGGCCGGTGGCGATCCGGTTATGGTGCTTTCACCGGGGTTTACCAGCTCTCAGGCGTTTGCCGCTGCTTGGTTGGCCAGTGTTCGATAGGCTGCTACCAGACCTTCCAGCTTGTCAGAGGTGGCGCCGTGCAGAAGGATTTCATCGGCACCGGCGGCGCGGTATTCCCGTAGCCGTGCGGCCACTTTTGCAGCGCTGCCTTCAGAGGCTCCTTCGCTGATCCAGTGGGGCGGAATCAGGGCGCTGGCCTCGGCCATTTTGCTGCGCAGCACATCCAGGCTGACCTGCTGCATTTCGAGGTCTTCCAGGCCGGTGGCGAGGATGGGTTCCAGTTGTTGCGGGTCCCATTCATTGGCCAGCAGGATCGGCATGGCCATTTCCTTGTGGACAAAATAGGTGGCGGCGCGCACATAAATGGCGGCTTTGGTCTCTTCCGGGGTGAGGTCCGGGGCCACCACCACGGCGGCGATGATTTTCACGCTGGCGGGATCGCGCCCTGCCTCCTCAGCGGCCTTGCGCACAATGGCTGCCGAGCGACTTACCCCGTGGGGTGTCAGAAAGGGGTGGAGGATAACGCCGTCAAAATGCGTACCCGCCAGAGCCAGGGTTTTTGGCCCCACCGCCGCCAGGTGCAGGGGGGTGGATTTTTCCGGCAGGTCGGCAAAGACCATTTCGGGGAATTCACCGGCCGGGCCTGAGTAGCTCACGGTTTCTCCCGCCCACAGGCGGCGCAGGATCGACACCATATCCGCCATGGACTGGTTGGTCTGGGGCGGTGCGCCGATTTTTTTCCAGCGACCCACCACCGAGCGCGCCACGCCCATTTCAAAACGCCCGCCGCTCAGGCCCTGCAAGGTGGCTGCCATGCCTGCCAGCACCATGGGATGACGGGTGCCGAAATGGGTGGTGCCGGTATAAAAGCGGATGCGTGAAGTCGCGTGGGCAATGGCCCCCAGCATGGCGCCGCTCTCCTTGGTTTCCCAGCGTTCTGAAGCCCACACTGAGCCAAGACCAATGCGCTCGGCTTCCACCGCCTGGTCTACCCCGGCAACGGGGCTGGGTGCCTTGCCGGGCAGTACATAGCAACCGAGTTCATCAACGACATGGTTCATTAGGGTATTTCCTCAAGTGAAATGTTGCGCCTGCTCGCGCAGGCAGAACAGGCTTTATTGTGCGGAATCAATCAGCGGGCATGGTCGCAGCTAGAGGCCAGCGTGGCAATCACTGTGCGCATCACTGCGTGCAGCCTGTGTCCGGCAGAGGGGGTGTTGATCCGGGTGATGGCTGGTAAATTCCACCTGGCGCTATCTGTTCTTGGTAGCAAAGACAGGTTTTATTGGGTGGTGAAAATTGCTGTGCAGCGGTAAAGTGGATACCAAAGACACTGCTTTAACTGTCGCGCAACGGTCGGGCATCAAACGGCGCCTGATACACAATAATGAACTGTCTTTGTCGCTCTGTACTATCGCTTTCACTCCAGGAGACCTCAGGCATGGCCGATTTCACCCTGAAGATCAATGGCAAGTCCTATCAGATCAGTGATATTGATCCCGACACACCCATCCTGTGGGTGTTGCGGGATACGCTGGGCCTGGTGGGCACCAAATTTGGCTGCGGGGTTGCCCAGTGCGGCGCCTGCACCATTCACCTCAATGGCAGTGCGGCGCGCTCCTGCTCTATCCCGGTCAGCGTTGCTGCCGGTATGAGTATCACCACGATTGAAGGGTTGGCGAGCGACAGCGGCGAGCTGCATCCCCTGCAACAGGCCTGGATCGACAACGATGTGCCCCAGTGCGGTTATTGTCAGGCGGGCCAGATCATGTCGGCGGCGGCCCTGCTGGCGCGCAATCCGCAGCCCACAGACAGCCAGATCGACAGCGCCATGGCGGGTAACCTGTGTCGCTGCGGGACTTATCACCGGGTCAAAAAATCCATTCAGGATGTGGCTGCCAAAATTGCTACTGCTCAAACAGCGGGGTGAACCATGATGCACACAAGCGATAAACCAGAAAGCATCACCGACTATTTTGCCTCCCTGATGGCCGATATGAACCCGGCGGCGACTGAGGATGCCAGGCCGCTTGTCAAACTCAACCGCCGCAGTTTTATGGCCCTGCTGGGCATTGCCGGTGGTGGCCTGGTGCTGGGTTTCTCCCTGAAAAGCCCGCAAGCTGTGGCAGCAGGCTCGCAAGAGGCGCTGGCCTTCAATGCCTATCTGCACATCCGGCCCGATGGCAAAGTCATTATCCAGGCTCCCAATCCCGAGATTGGCCAGGGGGTAAAAACCGCCATGCCGATGATCGTGGCGGAAGAGCTGGATGCCGCCTGGGACGATGTTGAGGTGGTGCAATCGCCCATTAACGCCGCAGCCTACGGTATGCAGTTTGCCGGGGGTTCAAGATCCATTCCGCAAAACTGGGACACCCTGCGGCGCGCCGGCGCCAGTGCCAGGGCCATGCTGGTGGCTGCGGCTGCGGACCGCTGGGGCGTGCCCGCCAGCGAGTTGACCACGGCTGACACCAGGGTTCACCACACAGCCAGTAATCGCTCCGCCCATTATGGCGAACTGGCGGACGCTGCTGCCAAACTCGATGCACCGCAATCCGTCACCTTCAAGGCCGTGAGCGATTACAAACTGCTGGGCAAGCGTATCAGCGGTGTCGATAACCTGAAAATCGTCACCGGTCAGCCACTCTTTGGTATCGATCAGGTGCAGGACAAGCTCTCCTACGCTGTCTACGAAAAATGCCCCGCTAGCGGTGGCAAGGTTGTCAGCGCCAATCTCGACCATATCAAAACCCTCAAGGGGGTAAAGGACGCATTTATTCTTGAGGGCAATGGCAAAACCGGCGAACTGATGCCGGGGGTGGCGATAGTCGCTGATTCCACCTGGGCAGCGTTCAAGGCGAAGCAGGCGTTGCAGGTGGAGTGGGATCTGTCGTCGGCCTCCGCTGACAGCTGGACGTCGATTCGGGAAAAAGCCCTGGAGCTGGCTGAGCGTGGCCCCGCCACTGCCCTGATGGAAAGCGGCGATGTGGCTGCGGCCATACAGGATGCCAGCAACAAATCCGTCGCAAGCCTGTATACCCACCATTTTGTCGCCCATGCCCCCCTCGAACCCCAGAACACCTTGGTCAGCTGGAAGAGTGATGGCAGCATTGAAATCTGGTCCAACACCCAAACCCCGGGCCGCGTGCTGACATCGGTTGCAGGCCTGTTGGGTATTGGGGAAGACAAAGTCACCCTCCATCAAATCCGCGCTGGCGGGGGTTTTGGCCGACGCCTGATCAACGACCCGGTGTGTGAAGCGGCGGCCATTGCCAGGCGCGTCAAAGGCCCGGTCAAATTGCAGTGGACCCGGGAGGACGATACCAGTCGGGATTTTTTCCGGGTCGGCGGTTTCCACGCCATGAAGGGCGCGGTGGACAGCAGCGGCAAGCTGGTGGCGTTTGAGGATCACCTCATCAGCTTTACTGAAAACGGTGAGGCGCCGGTGTCCGGTGGCGCTTTGAACCAGCTCGGCTTTCCCGAAGGTTCTTGCAAAAACGCCCGCCTGGCGCAAACACTGCTGCCGTTGCAGATCCAGTGCGGCCCCTGGCGCGCGCCGGGTTCCAATACCATCGCCTGGGCGCAACAGAGTTTCCTGGCTGAACTTGCAGCGGCGGCAGGGCGCGACCAGCTGGCGTTTTTACTCGAAACCCTCGCGGCCATGTCCGAGCCAAAACCCCAGCCAGACAGGCCGTCCATGAACAAGCATCGCGCCATTGCCACCGTCAAACTGGCGGCAGAAAAAGCCGGTTGGGGCAAAACACTTCCTGCTGGCCATGGCATGGGGGTGGCTTTTTATTTCAGTCACGCGGGCCATGTGGCCGAGGTGGCGGAGGTCAGCGTCGACAGCGACAAACGGATTACCGTGCACAAGATCACGGCGGTGGCGGATGTTGGCCCCATTGTGAACCTGAGCGGCGCCGAGGCCATGATGCAGGGCTCGGTGGTGGATGCCCTGAGCGCGCTGATGGGCCAGAAAATTACCTTTGAAAAAGGCGCAATCAGCCCCTTGAATTTTGACCAATACCCGTTGTTGCGGATGGGCCAGACGCCCCCTGTGGAGGTGCATTTTATCCCCAGTGATAATCCCCCCACCGGCTTGGGGGAGCCAGCCATCCCGCCCCTGGCACCAGCCATTGGCAATGCCATTTTTGCCGCCAGTGGCGTGCGGCCCCGCACCATGCCCCTCAGTGAGGATGGTTACACACTGGTTTGAAATCCCCATAAATCCTGGCTGCGGTTCCAATCAATAATCAAGGATTGCCATGAAAAAACTCACCAACAAGGTCGCACTGATCACCGGCGCCGGTTCCGGTATCGGCGAGGATGCGGCCAAAGCCTTTGCCCGCGAAGGCGCCCGCGTAGTGGTGGCGGGGCGGCGCCTCGAAACCGTCGAACGGGTGGTGATCGATATTCTCAATGCCGGTGGCGATGCCATTGCTGTCAGCGGCGATCTGGAACACGAGAACGACATCGCCGCCATGGTGGACGCCGCCATCAGCCACTACGGCCGCATTGATGTGCTGTTCAATAACGCCGGGCTCACCAGCCAGGAGGTGATGCAGCGGGATCGCGATGTGGTCAGCATGGATGCCGAGGTTTGGGACAGGGTGCTGCGGGTCAACCTGCGCGGCCCCGCGCTGATGGCCAAATACACCATCCCCCATATGATTCACCAGGGCGGCGGTTCCATTATCACCTCCGGTTCTGCCCGCTATTTTCAGGGCGATACTGATTACACCGCGTACGCCGCGTCAAAAGCCGGGCTGGTGAGTCTCAACCAGAATATCGCTGCCCAGTACGGCAAGCAGGGGGTGCGCGCCAATATCCTGGTGATCGGCATGATCCTCAGCGAGGCGGCGGCCAGCGCCTTTCCCGAGCCGTTGCGTTCGGTGATGGCGGACAACCACCTCACGCCGTTTCTCGGTCAGCCCTCGGATGTGTCGGGCGCTGCGGTGTTTCTTGCCTCTGATGATTCACGCTTTATAACCGGCCAGCAGTTGTTTGTGGATGGCGGTATCACCAGTCACTCTGCCGCCTTTGCCGAAGTGCGCAAGCTCACTGTGCCAGCGGAGTGAATTTTGCGGCGATAGTGGTTTTACACAGAAGGGAACCTCTAAAAACGTTTGCGGCGACGGGCTGGCTAGGCAAATTTGGCCGAAAAAGCGGAGTTTACATGGAGTAAATGAGCATTTTGAGGCCAAATTTAACGACGCCAGACCTAGCAAGCTAGTTTTTAGAGGTTCCCAGAAGTCAGTATTTAGCTTTCTATGTAAAGGGAGACGTGGAATGGGAGATGGGAGATGGATGAATATTCACATCTCCCGTCTCCCGTACAACATCTCCCTGCCTGTCGCTACTTTTTTGCCTTGTGAATAATTCACGTTTCATTAAATCCACTGACCCTAACAATAAAAGGAGTACCCAATGGCTCAAGACACCGTACAACGCATGGGTATAGACACCGCCAACCTCAGTGGCGCCGACAAGGCCGTCCACGACTGGCTTGCCGATCACTTTGGTGTGGCGCCCCTGACATTTTGCCGCCAGATGCGCTGGCGCATGGCCTGGGAGGCGGATGTTACCGTCGACGGAGAAGTGCGGACCGTACTGGTGCGCGGCAGTCGCGGTGACGATTATGTGGGTCCCATGACCATGCGCCAGGAGGCCAGTGTTCACGATGTGCTGGAACAACACGGCGTACCTGCGCCACGGGTCTACGGTGTGATCGACGAACCCCTGGCCATCGTGATGGAAAAAATCCCCGGCGGCATCAACTCCGAGCTGATCGCCGACCCCAAACAGCGCAGCAAGGTGCGCCGCGAATTTATCGAAGCGCTGGTCAAACTGCACACTATTCCAGTGGCGGAATTTGCTGAATTTGGACTCAAGGTGGGAAGGAACCCGAGGGAGGCGGCATTCACCCTCTATCAATCCTCCATTGACATAGTGCGGGAAAAACTCAACTATCCGGTCGGCTTTGTGGAATTTGCCGCCCGCTGGCTGGAGCGCAAAAATCCTGTGGGCCGCCAGAGGATTGCTTTTGTCACCGGCGATGCCGGGCAGTTTATGTACGACGGAGAAAGACTCACCGGTCTGATCGATTTCGAGGTGGCCTATGTGGGCGACCCTGCGGCGGAGTTTGCCGGTATGCGACTGCGCGATACCACCGAGCCGCTGGGCAGTATTTCCGAGCTGTGCGATTACTACGAAAGCCTTACCGGCGACCGCATTTCCAAGACTCTTATCGAATACCACAGCGCCGGTTTTGCCGCCACCAACAGCATGCTGATGTGGCCGCTGATTTTTGATCCGGCCCCCAATCTCGACCTGCTGTCGTACCTGCAATTCACCATTGCCACCAGCCGCTGGGGGCTGTCGGGCATCGCCGAATTTGAGGGCATCAAGCCGGAAAATCCCCCCGAGCCTGTCGCCAGCGCCATTGCTTTTCCCGCCCTGGCGCCACACCACAGTCGCTGGATCAGCGCCATCAAAACCGATGACGGCAGCGCCCGCTACCAGCTCGACAGCGCTGCGGATATGGCCAGATATCTCGACAGGGTGAATCTGTACGGCGGCTCGGTGCTCGCCGCCGATCTGGAAGATGCGGAGCTATTGACTGGTGAGCAGCTCACCACCCGCGAACAGGCGGATGCGGCGGTGGATGCCTTTGTGCGCAGCGCAGGCCCCGAGGATGACGCCAAACTGATCCGCCATTTTCACCGCTGGCTGTACCGGCAGAATTTCCTCCTCAAGGGCTGCGGACACCAGTCCTACCTGACCGAGACAAACCTGCAATATATTCCCCCCAGGGCAGCAGACATCCCGTAGGAGGCAGCTCGCTGGCGAATGGTGGGTGCGGTATGACCCCTGTCGCCTGCAGGGGTGCTGTTCCTGTTTTTCATCAACAGCAGTCGTAATTCCGGACATGCAGGCCGGGCTTGCCTGCACACCCCCAATACCCCACCATCACTGACAACTGACAACTGACAACTGACAACTGACAACTGACAACTGACAACTGACCCGGAGATAACATGACCTTTGTCGTAGGCGATGGCTGTATCAACTGCAAACACACGGATTGCGTCGAAGTCTGTCCTGTGGACTGTTTTTATGAAGGCCCGAATTTTCTGGTGATTCATCCCGACGAATGCATTGATTGCGCTCTGTGTGAACCGGAATGCCCGGAAGAAGCCATCTTTGCCGAGGATGAACTGCCCGCAGGGCAGGAAGTGTACCTTGAGCTCAATGCCGAACTGGCGGAGATTTGGCCCAACCTGACCCGCAAGAAGGATTCCCTGGATATAGCGGAGGAGTGGAGTGGCAAGGACAACAAGCTGGCCTTCCTGCAGCGCTGAAGGACAATACCGGGTTCCGCATGGCGGCTTTTTTTCTGTTCAGGCTCAGGCTAAGATGGCAGCAGGCCGCCACTATTAGGATATAACATGGCCTCTCGTACTGATAACAACCAAAGGCCCACAAGCATGGATAGTCTTGATCGTCATGAACCCGGTAAAGTTGAATCCCCCCTTTCCACACTAACCCAAGTCCCGGACTATGTGCCTCCTGCTCTGGTCTACGACTACGATTTTATTTTTGACCAAGGACTGAATGAAGATCCCCAACTGCGTTTTCAGTCATTGCATGACGAGGCGCCGCCGATTTTTTATTCACCCCGCTATGGCGGTCACTGGGTGGTGCTCAGCAAGCAGGGCCTGCACGATATCACGCTCAATTACCAGGATTTCACCAGTTCCAACCTGATGCTGCCGCCAGCAGAAGTGGGTCCAGTACTGATCCCGGCAACCTTTGATCCGCCCCAGCACACCGCTTACCGTCTGCCTCTCAACAAACCCTTTTCCCCTGCCGGGGTTGCCGTGCATGCCGATGCGATTCGCGCCCTGGCCATCGACATCATTGATTCCGTAGCCCCAAAGGGCGGTTGCGATTTTTTGCTCGATGTTGCAGAGCCATTCCCGCCAACCCTGTTTTTTCGTCTGGCGGGGATTCCCCTCGACAATTTGCGGGAGTTTCGCCATCTTGCCCAGGATTTTATGGGGTCGCCGGATGCACAGGTGCGTGAAAACGCCTATCGGCGTATCGGTGAGATCCTCACGGTCACCGTCAAGGCGCGCATGGATAGTCCGCGCGATGATGTGCTCAGCATGCTTGCGACGCGGGATTTTGGTGGTCGCAAACTGACAATGGAAGAGATTGTAAATTACGCGGTACTACTGTTTATCGGCGGCCTGGATACGGTGGTCAACAACATCAGCTTCAGCGTGCGTTATCTGGCCCAGCACCAGGAATTACAGGCCTCCTTGCGGGCTGATCCCTCGCAAATTCCTGCCGCCATCGAAGAGCTTTTGCGTCTATTTGCCATCGCCACGCCGATGCGCACCGCGACCCGGGATATGGTTTTTCATGGCATCGATGTGCGCAAGGGTGACCAGTTTCTGTTGCTGACTGGTGCCGTCAATTACGACCCTGAGGCTTTCACAAACCCCGCTGAGTTTTGCCCCCATCGCAGCGAACGCCATATCACTTTTAACCAGGGTGCGCACCGCTGTATTGGGGCCAATCTGGCGCGCTTGGAATTGCGGATTTTTTTCGAGGAGTGGCTGCAACGGATTCCGCCGTTTCGGCTCGACCCGGACAATCCGCCCACCTTCAGCGGCGGCTTCAGCGTTACAGTGAACAGTCTGCCGCTGCTCTGGTGAGCCTGATCCGCCAATTGAACTGTATAAAGGCAGCATCATGACAGTGCGAAAACTCGACCATGTGAATATCAGAACAGCCCGGCTGCAGGAATGTATCGAATTTTATGGCGCAGCACTGGGCATGACCGTGCAACCGCCAGCCACTGCATCGGACCTGTTAAAGGGTGCCTACTGTCTGGATGGAGATGGTTTGCCGGTGGTGCATCTGGTGGCCACTGACAGGGTTGTTGATGGCGCTGACCCTGTGCGCGGTGCGGCGCAGCGTGGCATGATCGATCATTTTGCGCTGGCTTGCAGTGGTGATGCGCAGATCTACAGTCAGCGCTTGCGGGCACTGCATATCGACTTTGAAGAAATGGATGTGCCCGCCATTGGTATGCATCTGATTTTTGTGCGCGACCCCAATGGGGTGCTGGTCGAGCTTGGATTTCCCCTGTAGCCATAAACGGTCAACACGACAGATGCCAGAATTTGCTGATCCTGCGTAGATACTCTGTTCCACGTCAATTTTTCATGTGTTCGTCACTGAAAAGCAGCG